>Ga0256826_1001338_pt1 | contig 15339 bp, 11 predicted proteins | sample CV79metaG_FD_185975 | JGI IMG/M metagenome (GOLD analysis project Ga0256826, IMG submission 185975) | Hydrothermal vent microbial communities from East Pacific Rise, Pacific Ocean - CV79 | ecosystem: Environmental > Aquatic > Marine > Hydrothermal vents | place: Pacific Ocean: East Pacific Rise...
GAAAGATTTATAAAAAAGGGACTTTTTTTTGTCTTAAAAGGGGTTGTGGGGTATGTAGCTTCTGTTGGTAAGATAAAAAGAGAAAATAAAAAAAGTAATGCTAGACTTCACTGTATCTTTGAAAATGCTACTGAGTCCGATATGTTACTACGTTCACTCTCGGCAGAACTCTATAAAGATGGAAAAATTCTAAGTCAGATTAATGATGAGGTAGAAAATGATTTTAGGATGATAAGTAAAGATGATGAGCTTAGTGGTTACATCTACATACTTAAATCAAAAAGTGATGATGAACTCATTAGAAATATAGAAGACCTTTATAAGATAGGCTATTCAAGTACATCAGTCAAAGAGAGAATAAAAAATGCCAAAAATGAGGTGACCTATCTTATGGCTGATGTTGAGTGTATTACATTTTATAAAGTCTATAATATGGATGCAAAAAAATTAGAAAAACTACTTCATAAATTTTTTGGAAATAGCTGTTTAAATATTAAAATAATGGGAGAAGATGGGGAATATCATAATCCTAGAGAGTGGTTTATTGCTCCTCTTGAAGTGATAAAACAGGCTATTTTGATGATAGAAAATGGGGAGATAATAAATCATAAATATGATGAATCTAAACAATCTATAGTATAATAACAATATATTTTAATAGGTAGAAAAATTGGACAGAATCAGAGCAACAAAAACAGCACGTTTAGCACAAGAGTGTAGTAAAATATTTCCTTTATCTCCTGAGATAGAAGAGGCAATAGCCAAAACAGATAGAGAGGCATTTGTGCCAAAAGGTTTTACACATAGTGCTTATAAACTTGATGCACTTCCTATCGGTGCAGCACAATATATAAGTTCTCCTTTAACTGTTGCAAAGATGACTGAGTATCTGTTTCCTCGTGGTGCAGATAGAGTTTTAGAAGTAGGATGTGGAAGTGGTTATCAGGCTGCTGTTCTCTCAAAACTATTTCGTGGTGTTTTTACTATAGAACGTATAGAACCATTGATGCTTGAAGCTAAAAAACGTTTCCGTGAACTTGGTATAAATAATATTCATACAAGAACTGATGATGGTCAAAATGGTTGGGTGACATATGCACCATATGACCGAATACTTTTTTCAGCAACAGCAACAGAGATACCTAAAAAACTTTTTGAGCAGTTGGCTGATGGGGGAATTCTCGTAGCACCAGTTGAAAAAGATGGAAAGCAGGTTATCACTCGTTTTATAAAAAATGGTGAAAACATAGAAGAAGAAGAGCTTGAAGATTGTGACTTTGTCCCAATTTTAAATGGTATTCAAAGGTAGCGTTTAGATGAAAAAATTTCTTATAATATCCCTTAGCTTAGTTTCTATACTTTTTGCAGAAACATCTTATGATGAAGCTTATATGCTTTATAAAGAAGGTGACTTTAATACTTCTTTAGAACTTTTTACAGAGTTAGCTGACAAAGAAAAAGATGATGATGCTGCATATATTTTAGGGTATATGTATGAGCATGGAGAGGGTTGCGATGCTAACGCATCAAAAGCTAGAAGTTATTATAAAATCTCTGCAGAGGGTTACTACTGGGAACGTAAAGGAAATCCATTAAGAGATTCAAAAAAAGTTCAAAGAAAGATTTACCAAACATTAGAGAAATCAAGTGATGAAATAACACAAGAGACAGTAAAACAGTATTCACAATCTCTTTACAATATTAAAGCACATCGAGCTAACTATTTTTTACCAGTTAGTTATCGTTATGGAAGTGAATATCTTGTAGATTCAGATAGTTCACACACTTCAAATCAGCTAGAGACAGAGTTTCAATTGAGTTTAAAATATGACTTTGCATCAAATATCTTAGGTCTAAATGAAATTTATAGTATCGCTTATACACAAGTTTCGTTTTGGCAACTCTATGTTGATTCTGCATACTTTAGAGAGAGTAACTATAACCCTGAATTCTTCGCTACTATACCAGTTTCTATAATACCTTATTTAAAAGGTATTAGAGTGGACTTTGGACATCAGTCTAATGGTCGTGGAGGGGATAAAGAGCGTTCATGGAACTATGTAAGTGGTGAGTTCTATTTTCAAACTGCTTTTCTTTTTACTAAGTTAAAAGTTTGGAAAAATGTTTTATCATTAGATTATAATAGTGATTTGATGAAATATTTAGGACATGGGGAGATAAAATTTATCATTCCATATAAAGAGCATCTCCTCACTGTGACTGAAAGAAATCCATTTAGTGAGTATAGAGCGACAACTATAGACTACTCATATCCATTTTTTGGATCTAAAGATCTCTTCTTGTATCTAAAAGCTTTTACAGGTTATGGAGAGACACTTATTGACTACAATAACGAAGTTCATAAGATAGCGATAGGATTTAGTATCTCAAGATAGTTTAAATTATAAGGTCTATTATGCATAAAATAGCAATATTATTTACTTGTATCCTTCTTATAGGGTGCAATGGTGAAGTTCCCCAAACCCCTCTAGATAACAAACAAAATATTCATGTTATAAAACAATATGATGCAATTTGGAAAGAGATAGTATCTGATACTCTCAATGAACTACCACAAAATAGAGTCTCATACTCAAAACTCTTTGATGCAGATAGAGATCTCATCTCAGAGAATGCGAAGCGAACGTTAAAAAATCATAATGATATCATTGTACCTTTTAATAAACTGGCTCATCCTAATGGTATCTGTTTAAGTGGCGTTTGGAATATTAATAAAGAAAATCCCTTTAGTGGTCAATTTAAAAAGGGAAGTAACTCTTTAGTTATAGCTAGAGCCTCTTCTGCTATGGACAATACTAAACGCGGAGAAAACCGTGCTTTTGGTATGGCACTTAAGCTTTTTGGAACAACTAACAAACAAAAGGTACTAACTCAAACAACAGCTAATTTTTTTGTTATAGATGATTTAGGAGGAACAGATGCTCCTTACTATACAGATGTAGCGATGACTAATGAACCTGATGTTAGCTTTACAACTACTATTTTTAGTTCATTAGCTTATGGTATAAAAGTAGCTTCAGCATTTAGCAATGCAGATAAAAACTCAGGGATAAGACAACTTTACGAGGTCTCACATCTTGGTGAAAAATCCCATAGAGTAATCACTCCAAAATGGATAAAGATTCAAGCACAAAAAGGGCAAACTACTCTGGAAGTAGATGACTTTCGTGATGAGTTTAAAAATTTAGAAAAGAAAAACTTAGTTTTTGATATCTCTGTAGCAAGTAGAGAGATAGATGGCAAAAAGGTATGGAAGCAGATAGGTACAGTTACCTTTGATAAGTCAGTGGTCTCTACATCTTGTGACCATAGACTACACTTTCATCATCCTATATGGAGAGATGATTTGCTATATGAGTAAAGGGTACTTATGCTATAATTTAAGTATAAAAAAAGAAGTGAAATCATAAAAGGTAGTGAAAAATATGGAAGAGATTTATGGTATAAAATATACTAAACCTGAGGTTGTTTTACTTCAAGATACAGGTATTGGTGTTGCGGAGAGTGCTGCTCGTACTTGTTATGACTCCTTTACAAATAGTGAAAATGAAGTTATCAAAAATATTGAACACACTATGCCAAACGCTGAGATGTGTGAGGAGATAAATAGTATCGAGGATTCAGCACTTCTGGATGATTTAGCATGGACATACTTTCACCACTCAATCTTAGAACATGCAAACCTCTCTTTTCTTATCCGTGGTACTTCTAGAGGAGTACTTCAAGAGCATGCTCGTCACCGTATTCAAGCCATAAGTGTTCGTTCTACACGTTACACTATGAGTGGACTTATTAATGCTTTTGTGGCATCTAAACATGGTGGAAATAGAGACTTTTTTATAGATAAAGTTTTAGAGTTTGATATGTTCGTTACATCTGACATAAGCTATAATAGACTAGAGATAGGAGCTATGTATGATAAGCTTGAGTACCAGTCTCAATCTGTAGATGATTTTCACTCTATTGCTGTAGCAAAAAGTTCTATTCCTTTTATTTCAGAGCATCAAGGAAATCCTCAAGCTCTCTACAATGCACTTCAAGCTGGTAAGAAAAAACGTAATGTAGGAGATGCTTTTAAACATATTATTTCTGATAATGTAAAAGTAGATATGGTAGTTACTTTTAATCTAAGAAGTTTAAAAAACTATTTTACTCTCCGTGATAGTGGTGCTGCATTTTTTCAGATTCGTTGGTTAGCACAAGCGATGATGCAAGTAACACCTAAAAAATACTTAGACCTAATAATAAAAAAGAAGTAGGAAATACTAATGTATAAAACAGTAATAATCTTGGCGTTTATGATGAGTGGATGCTCCAATTTCACTTTCAATGCAACAATGTGTGAACAGATAGCTTCTGACCCTAGTGCTGTAGTGCCACAAGAGTGTAAAAATTATGATGAGAAAAAAGCTGATAAAGCTTTCAATAAAGTTGTAGATGAGAAAAAGATTTCAGATAAAGATATAGAGTTTCACAAAGAAGAAGAGTAGTTATAGACTTTCTACTCTATTTCTTCCTCCCTCTTTTGCCTTGTACAAGGCATCATCACAGCGTTTAAATAGAGAGTTTATTCCATCACCTTCTCTATACTCGGTTACTCCAAAACTTGCAGTAATTGTACCTGCTATTGGATGTACTATCTCTTCTATTGTTTTACGTAATTTTTCAGCGATAAAGATAGCCTCTATGGGTGAAGTGTCTACGAGTAAGATTGTGAACTCTTCTCCTCCCCATCTTGCAAACTTATCTGTAGTTCGAGTCTGTGCTTGTACAGCCTTAGCAAGAGCGATAAGAACTTCATCTCCAATAAGATGTCCATAAGTATCATTAAAATTCTTAAAATGATCTATGTCTAGTAAAATACATGAAAATGAGTGTGTCGCTCTTTTTGCTCTCTCTAGTTCATAACTTACAAATTCGTTAAATTTAGTACGATTATAGATACCTGTGAGTCCATCATAAAAAGCTTGTTTTGCAATCGTAACATAGTTCTCTTGCATTTTAGTGATATCTGTTAAGCTGATGAGGCAAAGGTTTTCCTCTTCCGTTTGTGAGAGGCTAATTAAGAAAGATTTTTTTCCTTTTTGGCAGTCATTCATATAGATAACTCTGTTGGTATCATTATGAGTATTTATGATTTGAAGAAGTGCTTCCCCTTGCTTCTCTTTTGTTAACTTTTGAATATCTTGAGTCTCTAGTGCATTTGGCTCATCAAGAAAAAGTTCAAGGATAGAGTTGTGATTTTTTTGGAACTCTTCGATAGTATTAACACAGAAAAATTCTAAAAAAGCATGATTTGCAAAAGATATTTCATTGAAATCAGTTATAAGAACTAGATTTTTTTCTGTATTTAAAATAGTTTGTAGAAGTTTTTTCTGTTTTATATTTTCTTTATGAAGTTGTTTTTCTTGTTGAATTATCTGAGTTAATTCACTATTTAACTCTTTTAATTTACTGTTCTTTGTAAAAATTTCTATATAGAGTCTTAGTTTATTTAGAAGTAGATGATTATTTATAGGTTTAGTAAGATAATCAACAGCTCCAATTTCAAAGCCTTTTTTTTGAAACTCCTCTTCTTTAAAGGCAGCAGTTAAAAATATAATAGGAATTTCTTTTGTTTTAGGGTTTGTTTTGAGATATTTTGCTGTTTCAAAGCCATCCATCATAGGCATTTGAATATCAAGTATTATGAGATCTATCTCATCACTAAAAGCAGTTTTTAGAGCATCTTCACCACTTAAAGAAGTGAGTGTCTCTATATCTTCAAAATAGTCATGTAGAAGGTATTCAAGGGAAATAAGATTTGCCTCAATATCGTCAACAAGTAAAATTTTCGCTTTTTTCATAAAGTTTGTTTTCCTTATCGAGGTTTATAAAATTTTTTCTATTATCATAAGTTTCACTATTTCCTAAAACTAAAATACCATTTTTTTGAAGTGATTTATCAAAGAGATTAAAAACTTTCTGCTTTAATTTGTTATCAAAATATATTATCACATTCCTACAAAAAACAAGTTGAAATTCATTTAAGGAGTCATCAGTAACTAGGTTATGACGAAAAAATAAAATTTTCTTTTTTATACTCTCTTTTACTGTTAAAAAAGTACCATAATCTGTGAAATAGTTTTCTAACTGGTTAATTGCACCACTTTTTGTATAATCTTCTTTAAAAAAGTTAAAATGTTTTTTAGAGAACATTCCATTTTTTGCTTGTTCTAAAATGACATCATTTATATCTGTGGCATATATAAGAGATTTTTCTAAGAGTCCTAGCTCTTTTAAGATTATTGCAATGGAGTAAGGCTCTTCACCACTACTACATCCAGCACACCAAATCTTTATGGAGTGTTTATCCTTAAACTTTTCATTGAGCAGTTCACGAAGTTTTTTGAATGTTTGAGGATTTCTAAAAAGAGTGGTTACATTTATGGAAATATCTAATGTTAAATCTTTAAAAAGTTTAGCATCTTCAAGTATACTCTCCTCAAAACTTATAAAACTACTAAATCCTGAAGATTTATAAAAATGTTCTACTCTTCTTACTATATGTTCTTTAGAGTAGTTAGTATAATCATATCCATATTTTAGATTTATTTTTTTCAAAAAATCTTCTAGATAATGATGAAATTTTATATTTTTAGTTAATTTTTCTTTGAGAAGTTTATTTATATCACTAATACTTAAAATGTAGTCAAACTCTTTAGTTTCAATGGCATTTTCAAGCATAGGTGTCGCTTCACACTCATAAAGTTGTTGGATGATAACTGTCCCATTGTTCTCTCTAATATGTTTAAGACTATCGCTCCCATCTTGACCATAGCCACATACTAGTATAGTTAAAAGTTCTTCATTATATTCACTGGCAAGGGATTCAAACGTGGTACTAATAGATGGTTTAGAGAAGTGTTTAGGAGAATCATCAGTTAAAAATATAAAACCACCTATCACTATCATATGTTTATTTGGGGGCGCTACATAAATAGTAGAAGGGAGTACTCTTGTATCTGAAACAGCCTCTATAACTCTATATGTTTTTGTTTTGTCTTGTAAGATTTTAGCTAAAGAACTTTTCATATCTGAACGCTGATGCATAACTATAAAAATACTCATATTTGACGGAGGAAGAGAAGATACAATATCTATAAACTTTTTGAGACTTCCCGCACTACCACCAAGTGCAATATAGTTGATTTTATCTATTTTTTTGAGAGGGGAGTTTTGATATTTCTTTTTGTATTGAACATCAAATCCCAAATCTCTAAGGTAATAGCGTAGTTTTTTTTCTGTTACATTAATAGTAAGTTCTTGTTTTATCTCATGTAGACGTATGATTATTTCAGAGGGAAGCATCTTTATCTCTACAAAAGTAAGTTCATAATGAGTATGATTCTTTAGTTTTTCTAAAAGCTCACTAATCTGTTTTTTGGAGCTAAGACTCTTTATAAAAAGGTTGAGCTTGTTATGCATCTGCGTTCTTATCACTCCATACTGCTACAAGTTTTACCAGAGATTGAATATTTAGTGGTTTTGAAACAAAATCATCTGCTCCAAGAGAGATACATTTGTCTCTATCCTCTTTCATTGCCTTAGCCGTTACAGCGATGATAGGAAGATGTTTTAGCTCTTCATCCTCGCGTATATGTTCTATAGCTTCGTAACCATCCATAACAGGCATCATTATATCCATTAAGACGATATCTATACTTCTGTTTTGGTGCAGTTTTTCCAGTGCTTCTTTTCCATTATAAGCAACTTCTATATTTGCACCATACTCTCTAAAGGCACTATCTAACACAAAAATATTTTTTATATCATCATCAACAAGAAGAATGTTAAGGTGACTTAAATCAACTTCATTTTCGGCGAGCTCCTCTTGTATTGTCTCCTCTTCTTGTAGCTTGTCATTGCTAAAGAGTATAAAAGATTCTAGCTCTGTATCATTTAGCTCTTGTGCCTCTTTATCTTTTTGTGTGATGATATAAATAGGAATATGACTCATTTTCTCATCATTTTTAAGCTCTTTTAAAATCTCTGTACCATCTCCATTTAGTAGATTTATATTAAGCACTATTGCTGAAATATTATACTCTTGTATAAGTTCTATAGTCTCTTTTTTACTACTACTAAAGAGTGAAAAAAGATTTTTCTCTTTTACTGTTTTATGAATCTTTTTTATAAATTTTATGTCATCTTCTATCACAAGAAGAGCATACTCATCTTTGATGCTATCTCTATCATCTTTATAATCATCTGTATCTATATCTGTATCTTGTAGAGTGTCGTCTTTGACAATTTCATTTGAAAAGTTAGCAATCTTTACTATGAAATTACTCCCTTTTCCTGCTTCACTCTGAAGGCTTATCTCTCCGTGAAGAAGATGTGTCAACTCTTTACTTATAGATAAACCAAGTCCTGTTCCACCGTATTTTCTACTTGTACTACCATCAGCTTGTGTAAATGCTTGGAATATTTTTTCTTGTTTTTCAAGTGGAATACCTATTCCTGTATCGCTTACTGTAATAGTTAAAGGTTTAGATAAATCATCAGATTTTGATAACTCTACTTTAATGCTTCCTTCGGTTGTAAATTTGAGAGCATTCGATATCAAGTTTCTTACTATTTGAGACATTCTATTGCTATCACTTTTGATGATACCATCGTAGTTGTCAACAACTTCAAACGCTAGGTTCTTCTCTTGTACACCATATTCAAATAGGCTATGAATATTCTCTAAAAATTCACGTGAATGAAACTCACTAATTTCAAGTTCCATTTTTCCTGCTTCTACTTTTGATAAATCTAAGATATCATTTATAAGTCTAAGAAGTTCATTTCCAGAGTTATAAATAGTATTTGCTTTTTTGATGTCATCTTGGTTGAGATTTTTCTCTTTATTTTTTTCTAAAAGTTGAGAAAGTAAGATAATAGCATTGAGAGGTGTTCGTAACTCATGAGACATATTTGCTAAAAATTCCGACTTATACTTATCTGCTTCTTTGAGTGCATCAGCTTTCTCTTCCAGCTCTTTTTTTGCATTTTGGAGGGATTCATTCTGGATTTTCAGGTTTTGTTCTGATACTTGAAGCTGTTGTTGTTGCTCTTCCATATTGGCATTTGCTTCTTCTAGTTGTTGCTGTTGCTCTTCCATATTAGCATTTGCAATCTCTAAATGTTGTTGCTGTTCTTCCATGAAGGCATTTGCCTCTTCTAGTTTTTTCTGATTAACTTCTAAGTTTGCATTTGCATAGTTAGCATCTTCTAAAAGTTCTTGTACTTTAGCATTTTGTAAAGAGCTTGAGAGCGCTGCTGAGATAGTTCTAACTGTAGCTTTTAAAAAGTGGATTTCTGTTTTTGAATAAGTGCTTAAAGAGGCTATCTCTATAACACCAATAAGCTTATTTGAGTATACAAGTGAAAATATATAGCTCTCTTTAGACTCCTGCGAGATAATAGCACTTTGAATATGAAGTTGCAGACTTGTAGAGTTTTTAAGATGTATAGGGGTAAGAGTGTTGGCAACTTCACCAATCATTCCCTCTCCTAGAGTGTAAGTTTTTTTCTCTTGAGCATAAGCATAAGATGCTTCCATATGGAGTTGTGATTTTTCTTCATCATAAAGGTATAAAACGCCAACTTGTGAACGAAGGTATTTACATAAGAAATGTATACTCTGTGAAGCAGTATCTTGTGTTGAAGAAACTTCAGTTAGTTTTGCATTGAGTTGTCCAACTCCATCACGAATCCACTCTTCACTTTGTTTCTCTTTAAAATACTGTTTAGTGATTACGATACCATGGTTAACATACTCTGCCATTTTGCCTATCTCATCGTTATTATAGATAGTGAGTTCTTTTATATCGGGTTCATCCTCTTGTAAAAAGGCAAAGAAGTGTAGTAGAGATTGTTTAAACTCTTCTAAGGGTTTATTTACCAGTTTATTTACTGAATAAAGAGCTATGAAGATGAAAATAAGCATAATAAAAAGAGAGGTTAAACTTAGTTTTTGTACTAAAGGACCTAGAGGTTTAAGTGCTTCTTTTTTAGAAATCTCAGCAAGTATAACCCAGTGAGTATCTCCAAAAATAGTTAATTTGGCATAACTACTAAGAGTTTCGACTCCTTTGTGATTTTTAACGACAAGATTACCCTCTTTTTCACCTTTTTCAAGTGTATTTATAGTTGAAGTAGTCTCTATCTTTAGTACCCCAATAGTTGTACCAAGCTCCTGTACGATTTTCTTCTTTGAATTTTTTTGAAATCGTGAATTATTTCGCATGGCATAGTCTGAACCTACAAGATAACACTCTCCACTCTCTCCAAGCCCGACATACTCATACTTTTCATCAAAGTTCATTATTTTTGTTATCTCTTGAGAAGGAGTTTGGATAGCAAGAACACCTACTAGTTTATTTTCAATAAAAAGGGGAGTTGCTATAAATGAAGCATATTTATTATAGCTCGGTTCATAAGGCTTAAAATCTTCAAACGCCACATCTCCTTTAGAGAGTGTAAGTGCATCCCTGTAAGCCTTTGCTAAACCACTTTTAGAGTAAACACCTTTTTTTAGATTTGTTGCAAAATCTTTCTCTTTGAAGTCGGTGTAAATTACATTTCCTTTGAGATCTATAAGAAATATATCGTAGAGATTAAAAGATTTTAAATAGCTGTTAAAAGAGTGGTGAAACTTCTTATGTGCTTGCATATAGCTACTATCAAACTCTTTGTTAAAGTTAAGAGCATTTTTTTCGCCAATGGGAGCAGGGTTTTTTACTATAAATAGGTACTGTGCTATCTTGGCGTTTAATGCTTTTGGTATATGCTCTTTAACATCTCTTCTCTTTGTAGAGTTTGGAATATTATAGTTTACTAAGTCAAGGTAAGAGGAGTTATACTCTATCTCTAAGGAGTTTTGTAGATGTTCTTTATCTATCTCAATCTCTTGACTGAGTTTATAAAAACTATTTTCAAAGGCAGTAAAAGCCTCCTTTGTTGCTTCATTTTCAGTAAGAGAAATAAGAAGAGACCCTAGTGTAGAGAAATACTTTTCTATCTCTATTTTCTTTGTTGATTTAATACTTTGAAGTTTTGAGAACTCTTCTTTTAAAAGAATATTTTCTGATGAGTTAAGAGATATATAAGAGATACTGAGTGCTAAACCTATAAGTGCGATAGCTACGAGTAGAAGAAGTTTTATTTTTATTGTCATATTTTTGAACATTAGTTGCCTCTGTTTGCATGTAAAATAATTTTATAGCAAATTTTCAAAAAGTTAACTGAATTAGATATAATTTCAAAATCAAATTAAATAGAGGAAAAAGATATGCCAAGAAGTGAATTATGTGAATTATGTGGAGCTAGTGAAGATATAAGTGTTTTAGAGTTACCAGTAAGTGATGGTAGTGAAGATCAGAGCGTTTATGTTTGTGCTAACTGTAAGGGTCAAATAGACTCAGGAGAGTTAGATGAGACTCATTTTAACTGTTTAAATGATGCTATGTGGTCTGAAACGCCAGCTGCAAAGATAATGTCTTACATCCTATGGAGTCAGCTTGGTCGTCAAGATATGGTTGAGATGATGTACTTAGAAGAAGATGAGTTAAAACTAGCAGAACAAGCAGTAAATGCAGCAGCAAATAAGGTTACATTCCGTGATGCAAATGGTGTAGAGTTAAACGCTGGTGATAGCATCGTAATTCTTAAAGACTTAGATGTAAAAGGTGCTGGTTTTACTGCAAAACGAGGAACTACTGTAACTCGTATCTCTCTTCCACACGATATGGATGACCATGTAGAAGGTCGTGTAAATGGTACAAAGATTTATCTGAAAACTGAATTTATCAAGAAAGCGTAGTCTGTTATGCAAGCAAGCGATCGTTTTCACAAAATAGATAAAGATTTTCGTAATCCTTTCGCTCGAGACAGAGATAGAATTATTCACTCAGGTTCATTTCGTAAGCTTGAGTATAAAACTCAAGTTTTTTTAAATAATGAGGGTGATTTTTTTCGCACACGTCTTACCCATTCTATAGAAGTGTCTCAAATCGCTCGTTCGATTACTTCTACTTTGGGACTCAAAGAGTCACTTGCTGAGGCTATCGCTCTTGCTCATGATTTAGGACATACCCCTTTTGGACATGTTGGAGGAGATACGTTAGATGAGTGTTTAAAAGCCGATGGTTTTACCAATGGTTTTGAACATAATTTTCAAAGTTTTCGTGTTGTTTCCAAACTAGAAAAGCGTTACAAAAATTTTGATGGACTCAATCTCACTTTTGCTACACTTGAAGGTATCCTCAAACACTCTTATCCCTATCATAAATCATTTTTACCAGACTCTATCCACCAAGAGTTCAATCTAGATAAACATCCATCTTTTGAGGCAATGATAGTTGACCGTGCAGATGAGATAGCCTACACTAGTCATGATATAGATGATGGTGTTAACTCTGGTGTTATCAGCTTTGATGACTTAAAAGAGAGTGAATTAGTCTGTGAGATACTAGAAAAAGTTGAAGCAGAGGGTGTTAGTAAAGAGAATGAGGAGATGTTTCGCTATAGATTTAGTTCACATCTTATCAATCATCTTGTCTATTCACTCTTAGAGTATTCAGAACCTAGACTCAAAGAAGGTACAAGCCAAACGCCAATAGGTATGGAACCTGAACTAGAGACTAAACTTAAAAAACTTAAAAAGTTAATGTTTCAAAAAATGTACCAGCATAAAAAAATAGTCCGAAAAATGTATGCAGGGAAACAAGCTATAAAAGGTCTCTATAAAGGTTTAATGGAAGAGGAATTAATGTTACCAAAATTTTATGCAGAGCAACTCTCTTACCGTAAAAAACATCGTGTCATCGCTGACTATATTGCAAGTATGAGTGATAGATATGCTTTAAACTTTTACAATGAGATGTACGGAAAACTTTAGTATATGAGACTCATTTTTATACTCTTTTTACTTTTTACTTTTATCTATGCAGAAGATGCAGATACTCCTCAAGTTATAAAAGATATGTCAGGTTTAACACCTGATGAAGTTCGAAATAAAGCAAAAATAGCAGATAATAAAAAAGTTACTAAAACTACTATAGAAGAGATTACAAAAGTTGTAGATGAAAAGGGTCATATTGACATCTCAAAAATACAAGATAGATGGGAGGAGTTGTCTCCTACACCTTTGAAATCAGACTGGATTAAAACAAAATCAGGAGAGTGGTTTAAGGGAGAGATAAAAGCACTTTATGATGGAAACTTAGAGTTTGATAGTGATGAAGTTGGACTCTATACCTTTGACTTTGATGATGTAGTTTCTATAAAAAGTCATAATATTATCAGTGTTAACATAGAAAACCTTGCTACTTTTCCTGGAATACTACGTTTGGATAGAGATAAACTTACAGTAATTCAAGGTGACAACAAGTATGAGTTTCAGAGAAAAGATATTATCTCTTTTGCTCCAGATGAGAAATATGAAAAAAATTTTTGGTCAGGAAAAATTACAGCAAGTTTAGACTTAAGAAAAGGCAATACTAATCAACTTGATTACAGTGCAAAAGTAGCACTACAAAGACGTACTTCCATCTCTCGTTTGACATTTGATTATCTAGGAAGAGTTACGAAAAAAGAGAATGATGAAACAGCCAACGATCATAGACTAAACCAAAAATATGATAGATATATCACAAGAAACTTTTTCTGGACACCAGTTTTTAGTGAGTTTTATAGTGACCCTTATAAAAACATCAACAAACAGCTTACTCTTGGACTAGGATTAGGGTACACCATTAAAGATACGAAAAAAATAACATGGAATATCTCAGGTGGACCAGCATTTTTATATACTCGTTATGAGACAGTAGTCGCAACTAATGAGCAGAGTATCTTCTCCCCAGCATTAGAGTGTAGTACAAAGTATAAACATAAATTAAATAAGATAATTGACTTGACATTTAGCTCTAAGTTTTCCCTAACAGATAAAAAATCTGGAACATATAAACATCATATGCTTCTGAGCTTTGAAAATAGCTTAACATCATGGTTAGATATGGATATCTCAGGTATATGGGACTATATTTATCATCCTGAAGAGACATCTAGTCACAGTATACCTTTAAGTAATGATTTTCAAATTCTTGTTGGATTAGGGGTGGAATTTTAAAATTGTCATATTTCTAAGATATTTTTATGGTAAAATCTTTCATACTGAAATATAGGAATTTATTATGTTAAATAATATATCGATAAGACTTAAACTCGCATTTATGGTCTTTATACCCGCACTTGTAATATTTTCACTTTTAAATATTAGAACTTACACTAGTTATAGTAAACTTCAAGAACTTAATAAAATAGAGCAAGCAACTATTTTAGCAACTAAAATTAGTGCCTTAGTTCACAACACACAGAAAGAGCGTGGAGCTTCTGCTGGGTTTATTGGTTCTAAGGGTAAAAAATTTGCTGATGCGTTAGTCGGTATCAGAAAAGATACAGACAAAACAAGAACAGCGATGGAAGTATTTTATAAAGGCATGGATTTCTCTATATATCCTAAAGAGATGCAAGAGCAGATGAGTGATGCTATGAGTCGTCTAACTAAAATAAACTCTGTACGAGCAGAAGTAAGTGCACTCTCATACTCTATCCCTCAAGCTGTTGGTTACTATACTCCTTTAAATGCTGCACTCTTAGATACTATCGCATACATTGCTAAGGTGAGTTCCGATAAAGATATGACAACTTCTTTAACTGCATTTACAAACTATTTATACTCCAAAGAGAGAGCAGGGATTGAACGTGCCGTAATGACAGGGACATTTGCAAGAGATAATTTCCCTGATAAGTTTTATGCTAAATTTGTAAAACTTATGAGTCAGCAAGAGACATATATGGGGCGCTTTTTATTTTTAGGTTCTACAGAAAATAAAGATTTTTATAAAAGAACTTTAGTTGGAGATAGTGTAGATGAAGTAAACCGTATGAGAGCAGTAGCCCTTACTCATATTAATGGTGGGTTTAACATTGATGCTGGATACTGGTTTAAAACTATAACATCGAAAATCAATCTTCTTAAGAAAGTTGAAAATCATTTAGCTGAAGAAATTTTAGTACAAGTTGAGGTTTTAAAAGGTGAGGCTAGTTGGGGTATAACTTTGAGTATTTTTCAAAATGTTATTACGATGTTAATTATTTTAGGATTTGGAGCTATCGTTGCAAATAGTTTAACAAAAAGAATTTCAAATTTCAAGAGAGAACTTGATGAAATTGTTGATACAAATGATTTTACAAAATTAATAACAGCAGAAGGAAATGATGAGCTTA
>Ga0256826_1001339_pt1 | contig 15326 bp, 15 predicted proteins | sample CV79metaG_FD_185975 | JGI IMG/M metagenome (GOLD analysis project Ga0256826, IMG submission 185975) | Hydrothermal vent microbial communities from East Pacific Rise, Pacific Ocean - CV79 | ecosystem: Environmental > Aquatic > Marine > Hydrothermal vents | place: Pacific Ocean: East Pacific Rise...
AATCTTCATATTTACGATATGTATATTGAAAGATGTGAGCATTATATTGAAACTCCTCCAGATGGTGAATTTGATGGAGTGTTCAAACACACAACAAAAGGCTAAACACAGCTCAAGATGGGGTTATGTCATAGTCGGGCTTGATACAGGAATCTACTCAAAATAATATATCTGCTTTTGGAACTGACTAAATAGAAATAGAGATTATCAGAGTCAAGCTGACTATATAATAATAAAGTAGAATTCCGTGTCAAGCCAAATAGCTATACTCTTTTGCGATTTCTCACAATTAGAGAATGGATAAAAGCGATTATGATTAAGAAGAATCCGATAGTTCCAGTGATAGCCTCATCGATATGAATAAACATTTTCAGAAACATAATTAAAGCTAAAATTCCGATTGCCCATAAAGCTCCGTGTTCAAGATAGATGAATTCAGTCAAAGTCTTTTTTTCAACAAAATATATTGTTAGACTTCGAACAAACATTGCACCGATTCCTAAACCAACCATAATAATGAAAATATCATTACTTAAAGCAAAAGCTCCGATAACTCCATCAAAAGAGAAACTAGCATCTAGGATTTCTAAATAGATAAGTCCAACAACTCCGCTTCTTACAGTATTTGAAGAGAGCAGGTCGTCAATTGAATTTAAAAGAGAATGTAATAAAACACCTGAAAAATAGGCGATTGTAATTCCATTATCTCCAGTTTTGAAACTTAAATATAAGCCGATAGAAATTGCAAGAATCAATTCAATATTTGCAACTGAAGTTAATTTTCTTGTAAGTTTATTATCTTCAATAAGTGTAATCCATTTTTCCTCACGGTCTTCATCAAAAAAGAAATCAAGAAAAACCATAAGAAGAAATGAGCCACCAAAAGCAAAAATAAGATGTTCATTTTCTACTAAATTTTTGTGGTAGAGTTCAGGTTGATTTAGAGCTAAATCGAAACTTTCAAGAAAGCCCATTCCCGCGGTTATCGAAACAATCAGAATTGGAAAAATAAATCTCATACCAAAAACCGCAATCGGCATTCCAAACCAGATAAAAGCTTTTTGATATTGTGGAGTCATCGTTTCCAAAACTTTTGCATTTACAACAGCATTATCAAAAGACAACGAAACTTCTAAGACAGCTAAAAGTGCGGTGATATATAAAGCTTCATAACTTCCATAATAAAATGCAAAACCTAAACCTAAAAAGGCGATAGCAAATGAGCTATAAAAATATTTTAACATTACAGAAAATTATCTTTCGCTGTATTTACACTATCTTGTAATTTCTTATCTTGAGTTGGTTCGCCGATTGCTGAAAATTTCCATTCGCCATCTGTTTTGTAGAGTTTTCCCATAATCATAGAAACATAGCCTGAAAATTTTTCATCGTTTGCAATATCAAAATTTGCAATTACATTATCAACCCGACTAAAAGAACCTTCAAAAATTCTGATTCTTGCAAAAGGAATAGTTGCAAAATCTTGACCTTGAAACGAGTTTAAAATAAAGATAATTTGAGTTGCTTCTTTTGGCAAACTTTTCAAATCAACTGCAATAATTTCATTATCCAAACCATCATCACCGTCTGAATCTCCTGTTAAATCATCTCCGCTATGTTGAATCGAACCATTTGGATTTTTCAACTTTCCAAAATATACGATATTTAAAAGCTTTTTGTTTTCATCAAAAACTGCACAACTTGCATCTAAATCTACTGACTTTTTGCTTGTGCCTCCAAAAAAACCTTTAGATTCAATCATTCCCCAATTTAAGCCTAGGAAAATTTTCTCTAAGCTTGAATTGTTTTTTGTTAGGTCTATTTTTTGACCTTTTGCTAAATTAATACTCATATTTAAATCCTTTGTATTTATCTGAAATTTAGAGAGTAATTATCGAGCAAATTCCGATAATTACAAACTCTATGCTATGAAAAATTAAAACTGAATTAATCCATTAACAGGACTTGAAGCTGTGGCATAAGGTCGTTTTGGGATTCTACCTGAAAGATAAGCGAGTCGCCCAGCTTTGACTCCATACCTCATCGCCTCCGCCATTTGAATTGGATTTTGGGCTTGAGCAATTGCAGTATTTGTCAAAACACCGTCTGCACCTAATTCCATAGCGATTGAAGAATCTGAAGCAGTTCCAACTCCAGCATCAACAATTACAGGCACAGAAACAGCATCACGAATAAAAGCTACATTGTAACGGTTTTGAATTCCCAGCCCACTTCCAATTGGAGCAGCCAAAGGCATAACAGCATCGACTCCCGCATCTTCTAATCTTTTAGCAATAATTGGGTCATCATTTGTATAAGCCATAATTGTAAAACCCTCTTTATGCAAAATTTCAGCAGCTTTGATAGTTTCAATTACATCAGGATATAGAGTTTTCTTAGCATCGCCGATAACTTCAAGTTTGATAATATCAATTCCCGTCGCTTCTCGCACAAGTCTAAAAGTTGTAATAGCTTCCTCTGCCGTAAAGCACCCCGCACTATTTGGTAATATTCTAATATCTGTGTTTTTAAAGTAATCCATAAGATTCTCTTCATTCGGATTTGTAATATTTACCCGTCGTACCGCAACTGTAATTAATTCTGAACCACTAGCAATCGTAGCATCTTTTGTCATCTGAAAATCAGAATATTTCCCACTTCCAACAATCAATCTACTATTGAATTTATATTTTCCAATCTCTAATTTATGCAAAGTCGCCTCCATTTTTATTAATTTGTAAGATTCTATCTTTTAGAATAATATCTAAAAGAATTCTATTTTTATCAGAAGTTGCAAAAAGATTATTTCTTCTTATTTGAGCAAAGTTTTCATATTATCAAAAATGAGATTTGTATTTAAGGTATATGAGCAATCAAGATATTTAGCAAATTCTTGAGAGTCGCCTCCTGTTAAAATTATAGGAAGATTCTCATTCTCTTTTAAAGATTTGAGAAAAAATTTTAGTTGATGGAAAAAACCGAAATATACAGCATCTTGAGTTTCATTTGGTAGAGTTTTCATTTTTCCACTATCTGAAAATTTCAAGTGAGATGTTTTATTTTGAAAAGCTTGAATTGTTGAGTTTTTACCCAAAAGAATATATCCGCCTAGATGTTTTCTATTTTTAACAATATCGATTGTGATTGCAGTTCCCAAATCGACCACAATTCCATTTTCAATATCAAATATTGCAACTTGTCTATCAATTCCAAGATTTTGATAATTTGTATCAATTTTGATGAGGTTTGCAATATTTATCCAATTTGGAAACTTATCTAAAGTTTTTTGGATTTGAAGATTTACATTTATATAGAAAATTTTTTGAGGAAAGTTTGCGGGTGAAAAACTGGAAAGCGGAACTATTTCCAACTTCCCATTTTTCAGAATTTTTACATTTGTGTGTCCAATATCAGATAGATAAAGGGAGTCTAAAGAATTTTTCATCACAAATAAATTTTTGGTCGGTAAAAAAGCAGTTTTCATCGTCAAGTTCAGAATCGATAACTCGATATTTATCTAAATCGCTGTCAATCTCAATTACATAACCTTGAGATTCAATAAGATAGATTTTTTCTTTCACTTTACCAAATGCTATAAAATAGGCAAATGGAAATTTAATCTGCTTTTGCAAAGATAATTTATAGTCGTAGTTTCTAATTTCACCGTTTTTCGTAATTAGATAAAAATTATCATCTTGAAAAATTGCTCCGCGAATATCCACGATTATATTGTCGTCGTAATTATCAGAAATTAGTAAAAGCTTTTTATGAGTTAGCAAAATTAAAGAGTTTTCTGAAAGTCGATAACCAATAATATTACTATAATCTTCAGTTTCATTGACCGAAATCACTCTGCTAATTTGATTATTAGGAATTGAATAGACTGCAACTTTTCCGTCAAGAGTAAAATATAGAATTGAGTCTTTTTCAAAAAGTGGTTTTGGTAATCGTCTATCGATAGTTGAAACAGTTGGAAATTTCTCTGAAAAAATCACCTGTTTTTGAACTGTATCAAATAAAGTCACCGAATTATTTTCTGTAACATAAGCGATAAAATTTTTATTTTTAGTAAAAACTACCTCATCGTTTATTAAATCGGAAGTTTCAGGATTTTGAATCACTTTTTTGCCGTGAGAATCTATCAACCGATTATCAGAAAGCAGAACTTGATTATTTCCAACAAATTTCAGAGTTGTTTTTGTAAAAATAAATGGAATTCTTTTCTCTTTTTCAAAATTACTCAAGTTTGGAATAAAATGAGCTTTATTACTACAAGCTGAAAATAGAGAAAGTATTAGAATCCCAAAAAAACTATTTCGTAACAACACCATTCTTATTTAAATCATCTCTGATATATTCATCTTTTGAAGCATCGTAATAAGTTGAAACTGCTCCAAAATGGTTTAGATATTTTGCAACTTCTTTAATTGATGAGGTATCGTCAATAAAGCCGAGTCGGTTTTGAGCCTCTTCCATTTCGCCCTCCTCGATTAAAGAATATGCTTCAGAAAGAATTGCTAAATCTCGAAAAATCGCCTTATCTTTATAGCTGTATTCGTTCAGCTTTTTCACATCTCGATTTAATGAACCTAGTTGATATTCAGCTAAATCTGAAAGAATCTCATTTTGATTTTTTGCAAACTCTTTTAATGTTTCAACATCATTATTTTTCATCGCTTCAGAAAACTGAATGAGTGAAAATAGTTTTGGGTTACATTTTTGAATTTTCTTGAGATTTTCTTGAACATCAACCCCTTTTGAATAATTATAGTAAGCAGTATTTGCATTTGCTAGTTTATAATCTTTAATTAAACTATTTGCTAAATACCCAATTCCACCTATAACCAAAACAACAACAGAAAAAATTATCTTCTTTTTATTTCTTCTGTAAAACATATCCAAAACGAATAGCTTTTCAGTTAATCCGCTTTTTTCAACTTTATGACCATCTTTATTTATAATATCCTGTTTGTCTGACATATTGTCCTATCCTATTTTTTAAGAATTTAGTAGTTAGAATAATAACAAAAATTCAACTAAATTTAGCAAGTCAGTTGAAATAATAAATGTAACGAGCTTTTCGCAACTTGACTATAATATAAAAAAATAGTAATATATTATTTCAATAAAAGATAATACATCGGATATATTAATGACACTAGAACAAAAAATAACAAATTTAGAGCAAGAAGTAAAGTTTTATAAACAGGTTGTAATGGATTATGCTAAGAAGCCATTAGTTGTTTTTAAAGATAATCAAATTATTTTTTTAAGTGGCGAAGCCGAGAAATATAGGCTTGATAAATATCAAAGTCTTATGTTATCAAATTCTGAAGAAATTATAGGCTCAAATTTTTCAGCATTAATTACTGAAAAGAAAATGGGAATTGAAAACTTTAGATTTTTTGAATTAGAGTTTAAAACTGAAAATCAGGAAGATGATAATATTGTTGAATCTGAAAAAGAGAAAATAGAGAAGATTACTGCAGTTCGACAAAAAATCACTATTGAAGCTCTTCAAGATTCTCAAAGTCTGCTTGTAGGTCTTTTAGAAGATATGAAATATTTGGTCGAAGAATCAGAATCAACTACAAAAAGTTCTACTGAGGGAATGGATACAATTAATAGAATTTATTCAGATACGAAAAATCTCGGTTCTTCTATTTCGGATTCTGTAACAATAATGGATAAATTAAATAAAAATAGTTTAAGTATTCAAGAAGTCCTTGCCTTAATTGATGATGTTGCAGACCAAACAAACTTGTTAGCACTAAATGCAGCTATCGAAGCAGCAAGAGCTGGAGAACACGGTCGTGGCTTTGCAGTTGTGGCTGAACAAATTCGAGGATTAGCTGAAAAAACTCAAAAAGCAACTCACGATATTGCAGATGTTATCTCTACAATGACAATGGATATTAAAAAGTCTAGGAATAAAACAAATACTATTCATACCTTAGCAAAAACTATTACCGAAGATGTAACAGCTGTTAAAGATGTAATTGTTGAATTTCAAGGAAATAGCACTCGAAACTCTTTTAAGACTCAAGATATTTCTTATAATATTTTTATTGAATTAGCTAAATTTGACCATGTTATTTTTAAAAATAATTTATATTCTTATGTTTTAGGTGAAATTATGGATTTTGAAGCTAATGACCATTTTGCTTGTAGATTGGGCGAATGGTATTACCACGGTTCTGGCAGAGATAAATTTTCTACTACGGAATCATTTAGACATGTTGAACTTCCGCATTCAATTGTTCATAAAGAAGCTAAAGTCATTTATGATATGTTAGAAGCTAATGAACATAGTTTTAAAGATATTGATGAAATCCTTGTTCATTTTCTTAACATTGAAGATGCAAGTAAAGAGCTTTTTGGTCTTTTGGATTCTGTTGTTGATGAAAAAGCACAGCATAAAATGAAAGATATTGTAGAAGCCCTTTTCCACGATACAGCAAGTAATAAACCTAAGAAACGACGACAAAAAAGTCAAGGTTTTGCTTAATAATTATAAAGGAATGTAATGTTAAAAGTTGCAATTATTGATGATGAGCTAGAAGTTTTAACTATGCTTGAAAGATTAGTTGGTAGAGAAAAAAATGTTGAAGTGAGAGTTTTCTCAAATCCTCTTAATGCTGTTGATGAAATCCGAGCTGGTGTTTTTGATTTGATTTTTCTTGATATTGTGATGTCTAGCTTTGATGGATTACAATTACTGAAAGAAATTAGAGAACAAAGTCACAAAACTAAAGTTGTAATGATGACAGCTCATTCTACTCTTGATAGAGTTCTTGCATCACACCAACTTGGAGCAAATGATTTCTTAATTAAACCTTTTAAAAATCTTAAAGATATTTCAGAGAAACTCCCACAATATTTACAAAAATAGCTCCCAAGACTGTTAGTTTATAATTTTGAGACTGGCTAAAATAGAGATTATCTGGTCAAGCTCGATAATGACAATAGCCTGTCATCTTCGTGCTTGACACTTCTTAGCTATTATTTACCTAGATTTTATATATCGTTCCATTCGATTCATTGCCTCTTTATGATTTAGCATAAAATCTTGATGAGCATTTTGATTTGTAAAATTTGTAACGATAAAAATTCCACCCGCAGGAATCTCAAAAGCTTGAGCCACTTGTAAAAATGCAAAGAACTCCATATTTTCTAAATCAATTTTCATATTTTGAAATTTTTTTCCTAATGTAAAATCGGTAGAAATGTAGTTACTTGAATTTACAATAACTTGACTTTCTCCAGTTGAAATTACATTATTTATCGGGGTGTAACTTTTTTTCTCAAGAAAGCTCAACTCAATTTGAGATGCTGTTTTTGATTCCACAATATCGAAGATGGTAAATCTGCCGTAGCTTCCCGCAGTTCCGACAAAAAGTAGATGTTTTGGTAACTCTTTTCGAGTAGCTAAAAATCTAGTTAAATTTATCGCCATCGATTCTGAGCCGATTCCCATTGGCAAAGCAAATGAAAATTTTTCTGTTTCTCCCGCACATACAAACATTTTAATATCCTTTTTTTAAACTGTGATTACACAATTCTTGCCTGATGATTTAGCAAAATTTAAAGCAGATTGAACTCTTTCTAAGATGGCATCTTTATTTTCAAGCTTTCTGAATTCTGTAATTCCAAAACTAGCAGTTAGAATCACCTCTTTAGAAAAACGATTTGCATTAATTATTGATTGCAATTTTTGTGCCATATATTTTGCATTCATCATATTATCATCAAGCATTACAATAAAATTATTAGTATCGAATCTGTATAGAATATCCCCTTTTCTAATTTTTACATTCAGAAGATTTGCAAATTCCAATAGGATATTATCCCCAATCATAGAGCCATATTGTTGATTTAAGTCAGCCAAATTATCAATATTAATCAGAACAAGAGAAAAAGTAATCTGTTTTAAAGTTTTATCTTTTAAATCTAAATTAAATTTATAGCGATTATATAAAGATGTAAAATTATCTCGATAAACTTGCTCATCAAAAACTTGAGCTTTTGCTATGGTAACTTTTGTTATATCTGTTAGCACAACTAAAAATATATTTTGCAGTTTTATAAAGCTAACACTTACAGAAAAAATATGTAGTTTTCCTGTTTTGAGATTCTTTATCTTGACTCGATAAATATTTTCATCTTCAATTTTATTAATTATTGAACAATATTTATTTTCCTCTACTAAAAATCCATCTGCCCTAATAAATGATTTGCATATAAAATCTATTTCTAAATCTTTGACCGATTTTATATTAAAAAAATCTAATAGTTTAGAATTTGCTCTTAACATAACTCCATCTTTGTGAGTAAAAATAATATTTATTTTATTTCTTAGAACTTCTTGAATAATGTAATTATTTACCCGTTTTTTATAATGAAAAAATAAAATTACCGCTAAAATAATAAAGCTATTAGCTATAATATAATATAAGATTAATTTATAAAATTGCTCTGAAATATATTCATCTTGAGTATAACTTACAAAATAAGCCACCGATTTATTTTCTAGATTTTTAATAGACACAAAGTTAATAATATAATTTGCACTCTTTTTATCTTCAATATATATTGAAAAACTATTATTCTGCTCAAGTTGTCCTTTTAAATTTTCTGCAATTTTATCATCAATCTTTTGAGAAATTAAATAATCTACTCCCTTATTGTTTTCAAAACAGAAATGCTTATTTATTGAACTTAATTTATATGCCGAGCATTTTAAATCAACTTTTTTCTGAATAATATCTCTCAACATCATAAGTCTAAAATTGTCTTTAGCCAATACATCTTGAAATGAAAAACTAATTTCAACACTACCTAAATGTTTGCCTTGATAAAATATTGGATAGACATTTCTAAATCCATTTTTCACTTTACCCTCTTCAAATCCGTGATGAGGTTTCAAAGTTGAATTTGTAGCTTCGACTGAATATCTAAAACCTTTAAGAGAATCTCCAAATTTATCAAGACTGTACATTCTTAAGAAACTTCGATTATCTTTTGTATGAAATTGAAGTTGTCGAACTCCATTTTTTTGCATTCTTTTAAAAGGTTCAGAAAGTAATTTAATAAGATTTGTTCTTATCTCAACCCATTTTTTCTCTTTATCCTCAATTCTAGATATTTCAGCTAATATCTTTGGATTATTTATAACCTCATCAAAATAAATATCTGCCTGTTTTTGCAAGTTTTGACTCACTGAATTAATTTGAAAAGATGAAAAATCTAACTTGCTGTCTAAATAATCAGATTTTATAGACCTATTAATAAAATAAGCTACTGAAATATTCAGAATTATAAATAATAAAATATATGTGTAAAAAAGTAACTTTCCACTTTTAAGAAATTTCATTTAAGTTTATTGACCTCCTCTAAATGTTCTTTATAGGTTCTTGAAAAAATATGTTTCCGCTGATTTTTGATTATTACAAAATATAAAAATCGTGTTTCTTGCGGATACACCGCGGATTTAATAGCTTCTGAACTTGGGTTGCAAATTGGATTTTTTGGCAAACCTGCTATTTGATAAGTATTATAATCCGATTTATCCTCTCTGATTCTTTTTGCTGTAATTTTGATATGGGAATAGAGTCCATAATTTAAAGTCCCGTCCATTTGCAATTTCATTTTTCTATTTAACCTATTATAAATCACTGAAGAAATTATCGGCATCTCCTCTTTTGAAGCACTCTCTTTTTCAATAATTGAGGCGACGGTCAAAACTTTTCTCAAATCATCTAAAGTATGAAGATTATATTTCTTCATCTCTTTTGAGTGAATCTGCTTTGAATGATTTACAATCTTTTTGATAAATTTTTTCAGGTCATTTTCAGTGTTCATATAATAACTATCAGGAATCAGAAACCCCTCTTTCAAAGGCGAAATCGATAAATAATATTGAAATAGCTCCTCTCCATTTTTGTGATATTTTTTTGCTAACGAATATAAAAAATATTTCGTAGTTTCACTCGGAATTAAAGTAATCATTTTTGTTGATGGCGGAGCTTTCGCTTCTGTTAATAATTTGAGAAAGTCAATTCGTCGCATTTTATTTTTTGGTATATGAATCCAGCCCGATTGAGGTTGCCCGTAATGTGCTACTACATATTTATCAATCGGATAGAATTTTGCGGGAATCTCTTTATCGATATGTGATATAATTTTAGCAATTGAGCCTTTTGGAATAAAAATCTTTGATGGAATTTCCAATATCTCGTTAAAATAGATACCTAAAGTTATAACCGTGATTAATATACTTCCCAAAATTATCGTAGTGATATATTCGACCGCTTTCAATATTATTTTCCTTACTTTCATTTCTCTCTCTTTAATCGCAACCTCTATTTTTATCGGTGTAGATTTATCAAAAATTTTAAAAAATAATGGTATCCAAAATACACGGTTTTTTATTAAATTTAAACAGAAATTGACTCTTGAAATATGGGATTTAGAAATTCCGAAACTTGAAGACTCAAATGAGAGTTCGCCGATTCCGAATCCAAAAGATATTTTAAAGTATATAAATATGTTTCAAGATTCTGTTGAAAAGATTGAAATTCAAAATTTGAAAGTTCCTGAAATTTTTCAAGGAGATATTTTATATCAAAATCAAAAACTGGAAATTAAATATCAGCAAAATATTTTAAAAACTAAAATTTTTTCAGATAAAGAAAAATTATATCTTAAAATTAAAAAACTTTATATTTTCAAAGAGCAAATAAATTTAAATGCTGAAATTATCTTTAATTCTGAAAATAATGAAACTCTAATTTCTAGTAATATTTCGTTAAAGAATTTGATAAATCTTTCAGTATTTGGGATTGTCGAGAATTTTAAAAATATTCAAGTTTTTGCAACTTCTGAAAAAATCAAAACTTTAAAGCCGATTTTTGATATTTTGAAACTTTCAAAACCCGCTTATATTTGGGGAATTGACCGAGCTAAATTTGAATATATAAAACTTGACCGAGTTTCAACTCATTTCCCAATTTCAAACCCAAATCTTGCTTTAGCAAATTTAAAAGTTGATGGACGAATCAGAAAGCTAAAATATATTTTTGAACCAAAATTGAATCCAATATTTAGCGAAACTGTTAAAATTCAAATCATAGATAAAAACCTGAATCTGAATTTAGAAAAGTTGAAATTTGGAAAAAACCATTTGAAAAATCAAATTTTTATGAAAAATCTTTTTTCTAAACCTCATCTTTTTGTAGAAGTTCATAGCAAAATTGGACTTGATAGAAATTTGCTCAAAACTATCAAACACTATACAGAACTTGAAAAACTGCCAGTTTCGATTTCAAATAAGCTAGGAACAGATTTCTATTTTGATATGAAACTCTATGACGATTTGCCGATGAAGTTTATTACAAATTTGAATATAAAAAAAGCTAATCCAAAATCAAAAACTCTAGCAAATATAAATGGTGGAAAAATCAAGTTTCGCTTTCCTGAAAATATTCTCAAAACTGAAAACATACTTTTTAGCTATCAAGATTTAGCCAATGGAAAAATCTCGGGAGTATTTAATATTCCAAAATCAGAAATAAATTTCAATGCGATTATTAAGAAAGTTAGAATTGATGAAAATAGTTCAATGAAAAGTAGAGATTTGAAACTTCATCTTTTCGGGAATCTTCACCATATTATTAAAGCGGATATTTCTAAATCAGATTGGAAATTCGCAAATATTGAAACCCAACTTTCAAAGTTTCATATAAATTTTGATTTGAAAAATATTGAAATTCAGAATTTGAAAACTAAAATTGATGAGTATAATTTATCTACAAAAATTGATGCAAAATATAATTTAGATAGAAAATCTGCAAATATAAATTTAGGTATTCGTAATCTGAAATTTAGTGAATTGAATATTTCAAATGAGGAATTTCGAGTTTTTGTAGATTTAAAAAAAGATATAAAAGTAAAAATTCCGAAACTTTTAACAAATATATATATTGCAGAAAGCAAAACTTTAGATTTTGGCGATATTGGATTATTTAATAAATATTTACCAATTACAAAAAAATACCCAAAAGTTTCGGGTAATCTTCATTTGGAAATTGCAAAAGATATAAAACTTGACGGCTCTATATTTGTAAAGCAGAGAATTATCAAAGATAAAAATATCTTTGTAGAATATTTCAATTTTAACGGCAAAATTTCAGATGAAAAAATGCAATTTTCTGTAAATGATAAAATTTTTATAGATAAAAGTCAAAGCATAAATATTTTGATTAAAGATTATGATTTTAATTTAACGGGAATTAATGATTTTATAGATATGAATTCGAGCGATGAGGTAAATGAAACTCAAGAAAAAGATGAAACTCCGCTAAATATCGAACCTGAAATAAATATATATTTAAAAGATAATGCGGTTTTCTTGACAGATTCTGGAAATATTTTCGACACAAAATCGGTTTTTGTAACAGTTTTCAAAAATAAAGCTTACATAAAAACTGATGTAAAAGGTCGCGGACGAATCCAAATTGAAAGCCAAGATAAAAGATATATTTTGAAAGCTGTAAATTTAGATGAGAAATTTATTAAAAATATTTCAAACTTTGATGGAATTTCTGGAGGTTATTATAATTTGTATGTAAAAGGGGAAAATGCAAATTTGACTGGAATTGCTCAATTTCAAGAACTGAAAATTATGAATTTAGATATGGTAAATAACATTTTAGCTTTTATAAATACTGTTCCCGCCCTTCTGACTTTTTCTCGACCTGGGTTTAATCATAATGGTTTGCGGATTCTCGCAGGTTACATCTTATTTGAAAAACTTAATGACAAAATCTATTTTCGAGATATAAAAATAAAAGGCGAAAGTGTAGATTTTTCAGGAAAAGGCTATATCGATTTAAAAAATCAAAAAATAAATATGAGAATTGAAATTTCAGCAATTAAATATGTTGATAAATTTATTGGAAATATCCCGATTGCCAATTATCTAATTTTGGGAGATGATGAATCTATTGCAACTCGTATTCTGATTCGTGGAGATTTGACAGACCCAAAAATTTCATCTGAACTTCACAAAGATATTTTATATACCCCCGTAGAATTGACAAAACGAGTCTTTAATTTGCCTGTAAAGATTCTTGAACTGTTTAAAGAATTAAATTTAAATGATAAGCAAAATCAAGATAATGTAAAAAAGTTCTTGAATCAATTTAGATTTTCAAAATAGATTATTAGGTTAAAACCCAATAATCTAATAATGTTATTTAGTCCATTCTAGCGATTTTGAGCGAGAATTCAACTTCAGTTCTAGAGATATGAAGTTCTCTTGAAATCTCTTCGATTGATTTTCCAATATTATTGAGGTCTATAATTTGCTGACTTTTATCAACAGAACTATTTCTGTCAAGAACAGCATTTTTCAAGCCGTTTTCAAGAGAAATCACTCGAGAATCTATCGATTTTATTTCCTCAACTTCATACATAACTTGCTCTAAAGCTCCCTGAATTGCATTAATTTCTCTCATATCCATTTGGAAACTTGGAGGAGCTTGCTGACCAACTAAGCTTATTTCAATCTCAACCTCTTTTTTATGATTCTCAATTTCCTTGCTTAGGTTTTTACTTAATGCGAAAAGTTGGCGGTTAATCGTATCACTTCGAGTTGCAAGAATTTTAAATTTTTTATTAATTTCCTGCTCTTTGATATACATATAAATAATAAGAAGAATTATAATAACCCCTAATATTACAATAAAAACTTCTGACAACATTTTATAACCTCCTTTTTTCGCGAATCATCACTCTTTCCATAGCTCGGAAATATGCTCCCCAGTCATTTTCATCTCGTTCGTGGATTCTTTCAATTTCTATCAAATTTTCAGAAATAGCAGAAAAGAAAATTGGCATATTTCTTTGTGGGTAGCTTTTCAATTCAACCCTGCCGTAATATTTTTGGTTTGGAGTGAAAACAGAATTCTTAGTTTGGAAATGGTGAAAACCGACCATCTCAATTTGTGAATTTTTTGCTAATTCTAAGGTTTCGATTGTTTCGCCTTTGATAATTCCCTCAAGTCTATTGATTTTTCTATGGAGGTCAATTACCAACTCTAGCAGAACCTCATCGGAATCTTCAGTTTCACCTTTTGCCCGTTTGAGTTTCAGCCAATGTCCGATAGAATCTGAATCAGCTTCAGTCAGAGATTGAAAATCATCTTGAAATTTATCAAGATTTGTATCTGAAACTTCTTCAAAATCAAAATTTAAAATAGCTTTTACAAGATATGGAGTTTCCAAAATTTACACCTTTTCCAAAATAATAAAGATAAAAAAGATAATACCTAAATATCCATTTACAGTAAAAAATGCTTTATCAATTTTCTTAAAATCTTTATGCACTAAATAATGCTCGTAGGCTAACATCACAATTGCAAAAATTACAGCGATTTGAGAAAAAATTCCAAGTTCCGCTTCAAAAATAGCTAAGCCCCAAAAAATTGGAGTTAAGAAATGGAAAAAAGCAGAGATTTGAAAAGTTCGCTTTACTCCAAATTTTGATGGAATTGAATGCAAACCAAACTTCTTATCAAAATCAATATCTTGTAAAGAGTAGAGTAAATCAAAACCCGCAACCCAAAAAATGACACCCGCAGATAAAAATAGAGACCATAAAGGGATTGACTCCTGAACGGCAACTACCCCAGCAATCGGAGCTAAACCTAAAGATATACCTAAAATTATATGAGCTAAATATGAAAATCTTTTGAAATATGAGTAACTTGCTAAAATTATCAAAATTGGAAAAGATAGATAAAAAGCGGTTAAATTTACGAAATATGCGATTAGAATAAATCCGAGACCATTTAACAGAGTGAAAGTGAGAATAGATTTTTTAGAGAGTCTGCCATCAACACTTGGACGGTTTTTGGTTCGCGGATTTACAGAATCGTGGTCAATATCCAAATATCTATTAAAAGCCATTGCAAAATTTCGGGCAGAGATTGCCGAGAGAGTTCCTAAAAGTAGAAGCTCCCAACCAAACCAACCGTTAGCCGAAATTATCATAGCGATAAAAATAAATGGAAGAGAAAAAATTGAGTGCTTAAATAAAATTAATTCATTAATATTTTGCAGGAAATTTTTCAACTATCTTTTCTCTTTCTTCAACATCTTTATAGTTAATTTTGCTGAACTTTGCTCTGCCATTTTCTTTGATTTGCCTGTTGAAGTTCCATAAAGTCTATTATTTATTACAACACCCATCTCAAATAGTTTTTCGTGGTCAGGTCCAGAAGTTGAAATCACTTTATATTCAGGAACTTCACCAAATAATGATT
>Ga0256826_1001340_pt1 | contig 15311 bp, 6 predicted proteins | sample CV79metaG_FD_185975 | JGI IMG/M metagenome (GOLD analysis project Ga0256826, IMG submission 185975) | Hydrothermal vent microbial communities from East Pacific Rise, Pacific Ocean - CV79 | ecosystem: Environmental > Aquatic > Marine > Hydrothermal vents | place: Pacific Ocean: East Pacific Rise...
TAAAATAGAGAGTATCGCCACCTACTCGTACAGCTTGAGGAATGCTCAAACCTGTTACCATCACTTGAGTATCACTTAAATCAGCTAAATTCACTCTTACAATAGAGTCTCCTGCATTTGCTATAAATAGATAATTACCACTTATCTCTAATGCATTTGGATTACTCAGAACATTTGAGTTAATTGCAAGTTCCGTCACATTTTTATTTACATCTAAAGAGTAAATTTTGTTATCATCATCTGAAAAATAGAGTTTATTGTCAGAGACATTTTTTACTAATCCAGACACACCATTATACCCACTCAACAGTGTGCTAAATGAACCATTTTCATCTATTTTATAGATTGTACTTTCATCTTCGTTTGCTACATAAGCAAAGGCACCATTTAAGATACTATCTGCTGTATGTGTAAAACTTGCAGAACTTAAACTATCTACTATTGCTTGTGCTGCTATATCATTATATTGATATTGTACTTTAATGCTACCTGCCTCTTTAAACTCACCTTCCCACACAGAGTTAGTAATATTTGATGTATCTCCATTTACACCATAATCATTAAGAACATAAATTTTAGTTTGGAATCTTTGTGTATCAGTTGGATATACAAAGATAATATCTTTTCCTAAGATATTTTGAGTTCCCCTTCCCCATGCACCTGCATTTGGATTGATAACATAGATATCAGCAAGGTTTCCTGTTGCAAAGAAACCAGAGAAATCTACTTCTACTAGATTAGTACTACTAGAGTTTTTATCAAATACTAAGGCTCTGTTGTTATTCTTGTGATCTTGAGCAGCAATTCCATAAGCGACTAAATCATCTAAAGAATTATACACAAGCCCATCTTCTACACCTGTTGAGTAATTTTTAGCTTCACCCCAAAAATCAAACTCATCTTGTGTCATCACTACAGCTGATTTATAAGCAACTGAACCACTAGGCATTGTCATATTAAGCTCATTAGAGAGTAGTGTACTATTTTCTTCAACCTGTAGTAGTTTCATTATTATAATTCGATTATCTTCATTATAAGAAGAATCTCCACCAGTTGGATCTAGTGATGCACTTAGTACACCACTGCTAAGAGTATCTGTATAATAAATTTCTTCATCATTATCAGAAAACATTACCTGTAGTGTAGATGTATTAAACTCCATAATATCATGTTGTAAATGCCCATTATCAATACCCCAAAAACTATGAAGAGGAGTATCTCCTGGTATTACATCTGTTGGAGTAAAATCTTCTAAAGCTTGAGCTGTAATAGTTTCATCTGACTTACTGTAACTTCCTTCATCACTATTTGATACGCTTGGCTCAATGATGTTTACATGATATATTACATAATCAGAACTATTTGCATCATCACTTACCCTAATCGTTATAGAGGCAGAATCATTAGCAGAGTTTCCAGATACAACTGTAAATGCACCCGTTGCCATATTTAGTTCAGTTCCTGGTGCAAACCCTGAAGTTATCCCATAAACATCAAAACTCAGATTATCACCTACATCAATATCCGTTGCACTTACCACACCCGTCAGTGTTTCACCAACTAACATTGTTACATAAACATCATCCTGTGCTACTGGAGGAGTATTACTAGAAGCTCCTCCTGAAAGAATTTTATCCAATCCATATTGAATTGATGAGTTTGCTTCATTTGTAAGAGCGAGAATATTTCCACTCGCATTAACTGTAATTGAGTATGTTACATTTGTATCACCTCTAAATAGCCCATTTGTTGAGTCATTATCATCATTTACATTAAACGTAATCGTTCCATTTGGATTACCATCTAACTGATTATTTGTAACATTTAAAACATAAGTACCATGTTCTAATGCTCCTGTATCATTTGTATCAAAATTACCATCTACAGCTAAACGAAGGAATAACCCTACATTAGGTGCATCTACCTCACCCCAATCACCTACGATTGAAAATATTGATGAAGGAGTTAGCTCTGCATCTCTATCATCTGCATTAACATAAAGAACTACTTCACCCAAATAAACTGTTCCATTATAAACTTCAAACATTTGCCCTTTACCATCTGATGTTGTAGCAAAATGTCTAAAGGTAAATGTTCCTTCAGCTGTTACATTTGTTAGATTATTATCTAGTATTGTATATGACTCTCCACCGTAAGAACCCGTACTATCTATCCCACTTAAAGAGCCATTTGCATCAAATGTATATTGTGCAGCTAAGCCATCATTATCAATATAGTACTGTGTTGATCCTACAATATAGGTTGATAAATCAAATATTGGTACTGTTGTACTTAAAAAATCATCTCTAGCATCTTGTTCATTAAAATACCATTTATTGTGATTTACAAGAATATAATTCCAAGAAATATCAGCTTCAACTGGTATATTAAATGTAGTCCCTGGGGGTGTTGGATCTGTACAAATTTCATCTATGACAGCTACAGTAATAGTTTGGTTTACTTCAAATGTAATTGAAACATTTCCTTCACAAAGAGTTCCTTCAGGGTTAATAATTTCTATCCAATTAGCTTCTGTTGCATCTGCATTAAAAATCTGTTTTTCAAGTGAATTTTCTATACCCTCTCCATGATCACCAAGAACTTGAGACCATAAAGTTTTACCTCCAAGTAAAAAGGCCAGAGGAGAAGTACTTTGAGCATAAGTCTCAATTGCCCCTTTGATATCTTCAAATGCTGTTTGATTAAAATGAACATTTTCTTCATCTGTAACAAAGCTTGTAGTTGCAGCTTTCATCTCTCCAACCATTACAGAACCATTTGCTACTGCCACAAGATTATCAAATTCTGAGTCACCAAAACTAGCAAGATCTATTGCCGTTAAGGCTAAGATTAAATCTCCATTTGGTAAATCTGTCACACCCCATGTTCCTACAACAACAGCATCAGGAGTAAATTTAACAAGTTTACCTGATAATGCATTTTCTAATCTACTTACAGATGTATTACTATCATCTATAGCTTCTTTATCAGAATTTTTCTGAAAATATACTCCTTCAAATCCATCTGCTGTTTCTACTCCACCAACTGGTGAATCACTATTCATAAAATCAAGTAGACTTGCATATGTGTTATTTGTGTCGTAGTCTTTTGGTGTCCACCAAAGGTGAAATGACTCTACTTTTTGCTCAGCAAATACTAATGATTTAGCTCCACTTCTAAATGTAACATTATCACCTGGAACCGCCTGATTTATCTGATCTAACAGTAGCGTATTTAAACTATTCGGTGTTGCTAAATCAATTGCAGAAACAATCTTAATCATATCTCCATTTTCTAGTGTTACTGAACCATCTGCATTTATTGTATAGGCTCCAGTATTTGTTTCAGCTATCCAGTTTCCATTTTTATACTCTAAATCTGTACTTGGACTTGTATCAATAGCAAACAAACCATCTTCTCCTAATAATAATCTTTCAACAGTAGCACTTCCTGTTGGTGCACCATTAAGTGTAAATAAGTGTGCTTCTACCTCGCTATCTACACTAAAGTCACCAAAAACCGTTCCGTCTGTAAAAGCTAAAGATGTTGAAGATGGAACCTCTACATTTTGTGCACTAGTTAATGCTGTTGCTGCTGCTATTTTCGCTAATATAGCTGCATTTTTAGCAGTAACTGCAGACTCTTTATAGTCTGCAATAAGTTCAGCTGCTGATAATGCTTTAGACTCACTAATAGTTGCTAATTCTGTAACAAAAACCCTTGTCATCTCAGCACTCGCTAAGTTTGCTGCTGTTGCTGATTCTTGTGCTTGAGTTTGTGCTGTTTGTGCCGCTGTTAATGCTGCTTGAGCAAAACTTGCTGCATTTGAATTAGTACTTGCTATTGTTCCTGCAGTTGTTGCACTTATTCCTGCTGCTACTGCACTAGCATTTGCATCTTGTGCTGCACTTACTGCTGTATCTAAAGATTGTTGTGCTGTATTTTTACTAAGAAGTATTGCAGCTTCTACTCTACTTTGCTCATTACCAATCTCAATATCTCTAAGTTCTTCAACAGCTGTTCTAATACCAACTATCTCTTCTGCTTTTTTAGTAGCCACTTCAAATAATGTTTCAAATAAAGATTTTGCTTCTAATGCCTGATCTTTTGCATTAACTGCTGCTGTTTCATTTACATCACTTAAAGCACCTTCTGCAAGAGTTATTTTTAATTCAATATCTCTTAATGCATCTTGAGCCTGTGTATATGCACTCTCACCTGCTGTATCTGCATTATTTGCTGCTGTTAATGCTGATTGTAACTCTATATTTGCAGGGTATGCTGTTGCTATTGCACGGATAGTATTTAGATTGTCTGTCACATCAGAAGTACTAAGTCTTTGAAGTGTTGCATTGACATCAGAAAACATATCAGTGATATCAGATTTTATAGCTGTAATTCGATTTAACTTTGCATTTAATACCTGTTGTGCTGCTGCGATTAACTCAGCATCTGCTTTTATTTTATAAGCATCTTCTAAAGCTGTTGTTGCAAGTAATGCTTGTTTAGCTGCTTCATTTTTAAACTCTATTGAAGTTGAAATATTATTATCATCAGGAATTGTAATATTTGCATCAATAGCTGCTTGTGCTGCTGCTGCAGCAGCAGTTACTGCTGTAGTTACATTTGCATCTGCTAAATTACCTGTAATCTCTAAAGCTGCAAGTAACTGAGTGTCTGTGGCGGCGGCTGCTGCTTGACTTGCATGAAATTTTGCTATTTGGACATTTGCATTCACTTCTGCCTGTGCTACAGCATGAGCTGCTGCTGCTTGTGCAACGGCAACTGCTTCTTGTGCTTCTTGAAGTGTTTTTTCTTGATCAGCTGCGGCTTGTGCTGCTGCATCCGCTGCATCTAATCTTGCTTGTGCAGCATCTGCTTTGGCTTGGGCTTGAGCTGCAGCAGCTTCTGCTTCTGCTTGTCTCTGTGCTGCTTCAGCTGCTATAATTACCTCTTTTTCTGCAGCGGCAGCAGCAGCTTCTGCAGCAGCTAAGTCAGCTTCTGCTTTCTCTTTTGCTGCTTTTTCTGCTGCTGCTTGGGCTTCTAGATAGGCTTCATATTTTACTCTATCTAATGCATCTTGTGCTACTGCTGCTTTAGCAGCAGCTAAAGCATCCAATGCATCTTGCTCAGCTTTTTTTGCAGCTGCTATTTCTGCTTCTTTTTCTTGTTGAAGTCTTTGAAGTCTTTCGATTTCATTCAGTGCTTCAGCATTTGCACTTTCAGCTGCATCTGCAGCAGCTTTAGCATCAACTGCAGCTTTTCGTAACTCATCTTCTGCTGTTGAATTAGCTTTAGCAATTGCTGCATCAAGTTTAGCCTGTGCTTGCTCTGGCGTACCAGAAGAGATATCATTCTTTGCACTATCAGCATCTCTAACTGAATTCTCTGCTGATGTCTGTGCGACAACTTTAGCTGCAACTCTTGCTGCTTGATTGTCTTTATAAACTTCATCTGCTGCTGCTTTAGTTGCTGCACTTACAGTTGCTGCATCAAGTTGAACTTCACCTGTTGCACCATCAAAGTTTCCAACTATAGCATCAAATACACTGCTCATAGTAGAGTTTACATCTGTTCCAGAATCAGCTCCTGCAACGGTAACTGTTGCTGAGTGCACAAGAACTTGAAGTTGTGTCTGTTTTGCTAAAACAGCTTGTGCATTTGCACTCACTTCATTATATGGATCAAACGAAGTTAGATTTACATCTACACCAGTGAGTCCCATTGCTGCTTTTACATTTGATTCTGCATCTTCTGCACTTTTTCCACCTTCAACTAAAGATTGAATGGCTGATGTTAAGGGAGTAACTACACTTGAACCTGCAGGAGCTTTTAGTGAACCAGTAAAAGCTTCACCTGTTGAGTTATCCACACCACCAATTAAAAGTAAAGGACCTGTCGCTGTTGTTTCAGGAATACTAAACTGACCTCTATCATCTGTAATTGCACTTGGCTCACCTACATCACAGGTGTTGTTTTTATTTACATCGATACATACTGTTGATCCAACTAAAATTCCATCAATTGCTGTACCACTAAATGCTTTAGCAACTGCTTGTGTAACTGGATCATCGCTCCCTCCACTACTACATCCTGCTATACCTAATAAGAGTGTGGTACTAAGTGATAAAAGAGTAGCTTTTAAAGTAAACTTTTTCATAAACTTATCCTTATATTTAAGATCTTTATTCTTTATCTTACTCTTTTCATGTCACATTCCGCGTCACATTTTTTGTAAATTTATATATTTCATGCTAGACTTTCTTTATGAAATTTATACTTGTATTTGTTATTTTTTTATCACTAAACTTAAATGCAACATCTATTTCTATAGATGAAAACTCATCAAACATTGATATTTTAAAAATATCAGAAGTCTATATTGACACAAATAATTCTCTTACAAAAAAAGAGGTCTCAAGCCAAAATTTCATTAAAAATGAAAAGAGTATTATAAACCTTGGAATAGTACCAAATACTGCTTTATGGGTTAGATTCACACTTAAAAACGACTCAAATAAGAGTATAAAAAAGATTCTTGAGTATGGAAACCCAGAGACTGAAGATCTATATTTCTTTTCTAAAAACAGACTAATTATTGATGGTATGTTTCATCATCATTTTGATAGAAAAACTCTCAACCCTATTTTTCATATTAAACTAGCTCCCTACCAAACACAAACATTCTATATTAAGGCACACTGCAAGATATCTACTCTAATTACAGAACTAACACTCTTCAATGAAGTTGATTTTTTGCATAATGACTACAAACATACTATATTTATTTTTATATTCTTTTCTGTCATCATGACACTTTTTCTTTACAACTTGATGCTTCTTATTTTTACAAAAGATATAACTTACTTTTACTACATTTTATACTTATCTACTATGATGTTCTTTGAATCTGTCTATTTAGGTGTAGCTCAACTATACTTTTTTACAAATGAGATCTCTGAATTTGTCACAAAAGGAACTATAGGTTATATTAGTATGCTTTTAATTCCTATGATACTCTTTACAATGAGTTTTTTAAACTCTAAGCGCTTTTCAAAACTTCATAATATTCTAAAAATATATCTCTATATTTTACCTATGGTTAGTCTACTTAGCTTTAATAACTTTTTCTTTGATTTAAATATTATGATTATCTTTTTTCCTCTTGCTTTCACACTTATATATACGGCTATATATGCCTTACAACATGGTACAAAAGAAGCACTTTATTATCTCGTTGGTTGGAGTATGCTAATCATATCTTTGACACTTTCTGTTAGCGAATCAATAGGTACCGGAACAAATATCCCCTATATGAATGAAATTGCTTTTATGCTTGAAGCTTTTATGTTTTCTCTAGCACTAGCTCATCGTATTAGAGTAATATCACAAGCAAAAAGAGATACTGACATCAAATTCATCAACTTTCAACAAAAAGAACAAGAACTGCTCAAAAATCTTGTCTCTCAAAAAACACAAGACCTTCAAAATTCACTAGAAGAGAAAGAGATACTTTACAAGGAGTTAAATCATCGTGTTAAAAACAATTTACAGATGGTACTCTCCCTCATTAAACTTCAAATCGCCTCTACTCGGACAGAAGCTACTAAAGAAGAACTAACTATTACAAAGAACAGAATATCTTCAATTGCTAAACTTTATGAAATACTTCATCTTAATGGAGATAAAACAAATTTCGAGACACGCCTCTACTTTCAGAGTATTGTTCAAAATGTACAAAATAATTTTACACTTAAAATAGAAATAATCTATGATATAAAATATAATATAAGTGTTAACAACACTATCTACTGTGGATTAATCCTAAACGAACTCGTTACAAACTCTTTTAAGTATGCTTTTAAGAAAAGTGGTACAATTAATATAAGTACTTATGAAAATAAAAATATTCTATACTTAGTAGTTAGTGATAATGGATGTGGATTTGAAACAGAAGAAAAAAGTTCTTTAGGGCTTACAATTGTCAATACACTTGCTCAAAAACAGCTTAAAGGTAGAGTTGCTATAGAGAGTAATAAAGGAACAAAGACTACTATATCATGGAGAAAAAATGTCTAAACTTAATATATTAATAGTAGAAGATGAGAGTCTTTTAGCTTTAGATTTAGCAACAACACTCAAGGAGTATGGTTATAGTGTTGTAGACTATGTAACCTCGGCTAAAGAAGCAAAAACAGTAGTAGAAACTCATGATATAAATCTCATTTTAATGGATATAAATCTCAATGAGGAGATAGATGGTGTAGATTTATACAAAAATTTAAATACGAACGCTTTAGTTATCTACATAACTGCATATCGAGATGATCAGACCATTGAAAAAGCTGTAGAAACTAACCCTTTAGGCTATCTATTAAAGCCACATAACGAAAGAGAACTTCTCATTCTTATAAAACTTGCACAAGTAAAACTAAATCTTAGTACACAAAAAGAGAACCTTTCACTTGTAAATTTAGCACACAACTACTCTTTTGATATGCAAGAAAATAGACTTTATTATAAAGAAAAATTAATAAAATTAAGTGCTAAAAAAGTTAAGCTCTTAAGACTTCTTATAGAAGCAAAAGGTGAAATAGTAAGCTTTAAAATTATAGAGGATGAGCTTTATGGCGATAGTGCCCCAAGTGAATCATCAATAAGAACACTGATTTATAGACTAAGAAATGAGCTTGAACATGATATGATTGAAGGTGAGTTAAATGTTGGAATAAAATTAGTAACATAAGACTCTTCTCCAGATACCTGCGGCACATAACTACTTAAGGTGTGCTGCTGTATTCCTACCCTGACACATTATCCTAAGCAATCATTGCACAGGTCTAAAGAAGAGAACTCGCATTATAGCAAAAAAAAACAAAATTTCAAAAAAATATTAAAATATACCTATTTATTACTTTGGTGACGCAAATTGTGACACCTTTTTGTTATACTAGCCATATAATGATGAATAACAAAGGATAAATTATGAAGCTTCAACAAAAATTATTACATTCTCTTGGTTTTATCTTTCTGACTTTTACAATTATTGGTTGTGGTGGTGGTTCGGACGGTTCTAGCCCAAGTTTGCCAAATCCAAATAAGTATATTTCCGGAGTAGCAGTTGATGGTTACTTAAATGGAGCAACTGTTTTTTTAGATTTAAATGCTAACAATACATTAGACAGTGATGAACCAAATACTAAAACAAAATTTGATGGTTCATACTCGTTGAAAATACCAAAAGATACAAATAGCTCTGTACAGATAGTTGTATTTGGTGGTATCGATATTGATACTGATAAAGAATTTAGTGGTATTCTCAAAAATCGTCTTGATAACAAAGACAAAGATAATAAGCTTAACCTCACTCCAATAACTACTCTCACAATTCAACTATTGCAAGAAGATTTCTCTCTTTCTCTTACCCAAGCAAAAGATCTTCTTTATAAATTTGTAGATATTAATGCAAGTGATTCAGTAAAAGATCCCATCGCTTCTTACAGTACAAATCCCAATTTATATCACATAAACAGACAGTTAGTAGAGCTTGTTAAGCTAATGAGAACAGATAGTAGTACAACTACTGACTCAAAAGAATTTATGATAAATGTTATGCAGAAACTTTCCCTAAAAGCACAACAAGGTGAAAAACTTAATACTCTAACTGATATAACGATAGAAGGAAACGTACTAAATATGAGCAGCCTTTCTACTAAAGCGAAACAGCAAGGCCAATCTACAGTACCAACTCTTCCAGAAAATAAGTATAAAAGTATAAAAATTGATAATCAGATATTTTCCATTGGATCTGATGAATATAAAGAAAAAGGTTTTGATACTAGTTTACAAGGACTAGAACACGATTTTTCAACTCTTTCTTATGTTGGGAATGGCTATACTAACACAAATCCTGGATCAAGAGTAATATATCAAGAGACCAATAGTTCTTATAACCTCGAGAATGACCACATATTGATTGTAAATAGAGATAGTAATATATCGGTTAATATTCCAGAAGAAATTTATGGATTATCCTATGTCGAAGAGAATAGGCTAAATGAAAATTTAACGAGGTCTCAATATATTGCAAAACATACACAACGATATGTAAGTGTTCTTGCAAATCCTTCATTAAAACAGGACAACTACATTCTCTTTACATTAAGAACAAATGATATTCAAAATTCAGATTATTTTTATTTTTATAACTTAATTTTGGATGTACAAAACAAAAAAATTCAAGTCTTAAATCAGGCTAGATACATTAGTCGTACAGATCAAAGAGCTTACTCCTTTAGCTTTTTATTTGCTACATATAATGATAAAATCATCCTAAAAAATTTCTCACAAGCTAATGATCAGTATTCAAGAACATTCTCTTACCAATTGGCAAAAATTATCAAAACTACGGATACTTATTCTTTTAAATTATTAGGAGAAACTTCTAAAACAGCTCCGAGTCAAAAAAGTAGTAACGGTAGAACTTATGGTGCAGGTGACATAGGGATACTCTTAAAAGATTTTAATGATGATGGAAAGATGGATCTATTTATGTTTGTACAGTCATCATATTACCAAACGGGTACAACACCATTGGGCACTCCACAAGGTCATTTTGGCATTGAGTATTATGTAAGTTCCGAACAAGATATTTGTTCAAGTTCTTCTACCCTTCACGATGAACAATGCACTCTACATTTTAAAGATGCTTTTAATCGTGTCTATGCAACAACTGCTAGTGAAAGTAATAAACTAATATTTTCTTATAAATTAGATTTTGACACAAATACATTTCAATTTTTTGGAATAAATAATCTTGATAGAACAGTTCTTAAAGGAAATCCCTATTTTGTAAAAAATGATACCTATTCTGAGAACTCTACAAATAGAGAGAAAAGAAAATCGTGGGAAGACAAAACCCTCAGCGACTATACTAGTTCTTTTACTTCACTAAGAGCGAACACTGCAAAAACTATATTTTTACTAGAGAAGGAGGTATCTACTTCACAAAATAGTCCTAGTAGAGTTGCTGCACAAAACTACACTCATACAATCTTGTACAATTTCAACTTTGACACATTAGAAGTAAATGATCATCTCTACTACCCAGATGGACAAGCTTTAGGTACATGTGCTGAAAATTATCCAGGATGGCTAAGAAGTGAACCACAGCTTGTTGGACAATGTCAAAGTGCCTATTTTTATGCATGTAATAAGGATTTATATAAAGATAGCTATCCGGCAAAGGTTCCAGAGTTTAACAGAAGACTCGATGCCTATTGTGGTATTTTAGATGGATACAAAAAAACTACTAATGGAGAAAGACCAATAGATACTTGTCAATCTTGCAAGGGTTATCCTTTCTCAAAATAATTCAAAAAAGGGGAAGCAATTCTTACAGTTTTATCGTAAGAATTGCTTTACTCATTGCCTCATTATAAGCAGAATATTCAAATGATGTATCTTGGTTTTCACCTGCATGTTCTACCTCTCTTGCCATCTCTGCTAACTCGCTAAAACGCAGATTACCAGAACTTCCTTTTATAGAGTGTGCTGCGGATCTAATACTTGCATAATCTTTACTCTCTATAGCTGACTGCATCTTTTTAAGGATTGGGATAGACTCTTCTAAAAAACTCTCTATGAGCATTGGCATATGTTTAACTTTAAGCCCTATTGCTTTTGCCATTAATTCATGGTCTAAATTAGTATAATCTGGATTTGTTATTGGCATCTATTAAAAGTCCTTAAATATTTACACTATAATATCAAAATTAACTTTAAAGGAAAACATCTTGCTGTATATAGTTACTGCATTAAAAAGTGAAGCGCAAGCTTTTGTAGATAAGTACAAACTCAAGAAGTCAAAACTTGGTTCATTTATTCTTTTTTCTAATAAAAATATATTTTTAATAGTAAGTGGTATCGGTGTTGTAAATGCCAGATTTGCCACACAAGCTCTTATAAATCAATACGACCTTACGGATGATGATATTTATCTTAATATTGGGATTTGTGCAACAAGTAAAAAGTATGAAATAGGCTCTCTTTTAGAGATAGGTTCTATCTCTTACAATGATATAGTTCATACATTTAACAAGGCGTTCAAAAATATAATTTGTGTAAATGAAGCGCTAAGTCAACAACTCTATGAAATAGTAGATATGGAGTCTTATGGCTTTTATGATGCTACCATTCATAATCCAGCTATTAAAAAATTCCATATACTCAAAGTTGTTAGTGATCATTTTGAACCAGAGAAAGTGACAAAAGATGGAACTAAACAACTTATATCTAAAAATATAGATGTAATAAACAATATACTATTTCCTAAGGACTAATTTTTGAAAATATTTTTACTTACTCTAACTCTCTTTATGAGCCTACAGGCCTCAACTCCTACAGATAACGAACTCAAAAAAATGATAGGCCGAATGCTTCTTGTTGGATTTCCTGATGCTAAAATAGACAAAGACTCCCAAATAGTAAAAGATATACAAGAGTATGAGCTCGGTGGTGTAATTCTTTTTGACAAAGAGTACAAAAACAGAACTAAAACTAAAAATATCTCTTCCCCCTCTCAGCTTCAAAAACTCACAAGTGATTTAAAAAAGTTCTCAAATAAACCACTCTTTATAAGTGTAGACCAAGAGGGTGGAAAAGTTGCACGACTTAAACCAACGTATGGATTTGAGTCCATTCCCTCAGCAGCTAAAGTCTCTGGGATGAATTTTGAAGATACTGTTGACGTTTATGAGAAACAGTCACAGATGATTGAAAATGCTGGAATAAACATGAACTTTGCTCCTGTAGTTGACTTGGCTATTAACCCTAAAAATAGAGTAATTGTAGGACTCGAACGCTCTTTTGGTAGTGATGTTCGTCAAGTTGTGGCGTTTAGTAAAGTCCTCATTCAAGAGCAAAAAATGCACAATATCATCTCAGTTTTAAAACACTTCCCCGGTCACGGCTCTTCCCTTGGAGATTCGCATAAAGGTTTTGTAGATATTAGTGAGACTTGGAGTCCTACTGAGCTAGAGCCATATAAGGTTCTCATAGATGAAAAACAAGTAGATATGATAATGACTGCTCATGTTTTTAACTCTCATATCGACCCTAAATACCCAGCGACTCTCTCTTATAAGTTTAACACCGAACTCCTTCGCAAAATGCTCAACTTTAAAGGTGTCATCATCAGTGATGACCTTCAGATGGGGGCTATCTCTCAGCACTACTCTCTTGTTCAAAGAACGACTTTAGCCATAAACTCGGGAGTTGACATACTCCTTTTTGGAAATCAGCTTGAAAATGTAAATGTAAAAAAGCTCGTTAACACTATCTTTAAAGAGGTAAAATCTGGGGCTATTTCAATAGATAGAATTAAAGAGTCAAATGCCAGAATTGAGAACCTTCACACTAAGTTCTCCATCATCCAAAAACTCATCATCTTTACAGACAAACGTAAAGCACTCACAAAAGAGTACATTAAATCGCACTACGGTTTTGATGTCAAAGACATAACTATTCAGCCAAAAACAGTAGTTCTTCACTGGACTGCTGTTATGGACTTACAGAAGAGTTTTGAGCGTTTAAACGCCGAGCTTCTTTTTAGTGACCGTGCCGACATAGCCAAGGCTTCAGCACTTAATGTCTCAGCACATTTTTTAGTTGACCGTGACGGGACTATATACCAACTTATGCCAGACAACTGGATGGCTCGTCATGTCATAGGACTCAACTACTCTAGCATAGGAGTTGAAAATGTCGGTGGCGAAGCAAACTCCAAAGAGGACTTAACACCAGCTCAATTAAACGCCAACATTCGCCTTGTAAAGTACCTCAAAGCGAAGTACCCAAGTATAAAAAATATCATAGGGCATTATGAATACAGAGAGTTTGAGAACACTCCTCTTTGGCTTGAAAAAGATGCTGGATATAGAACTAAAAAGAGCGACCCCGGTGAGAAGTTTATGAGTGATGTGAGAACTGCTCTTGCTAAATAGCACCTTCTCTTCACTTGATTGGCTTATATTTTTAGCCTATTTTGGGGTTTTAGCATTTAGTTCTTACTGGTTTTCCCGTACCAAAATCTCCTCTTCTCGTGAGTATTTCACAGCTTCAAATGCCATGCCTATGCTTGCTGTTGCTATCTCAATTTTAGCGACTTCACAATCTGCTGCAACATTTTTAGGAGTCCCTGAGTTCTCCTATGCCCATAACTTTACACTTTTAGGGTTTTACTTCTCTTCACTTTTAGCTGTCATTTTTGTAGCGAAATTTTTTGTACCTCGCTTTTATGAGATGAAGGCCATTACTGTTTATGAACTCTTAGAAAACCGTTATGGAGAGTCGGCTAAACGCCAAGCTGGTGTTATGTTTTTAGTGGGTCGGGTTATGGCGAGCGGGGCTAGACTCTACATCGCAGCCCTTGCTATAAGTATGATACTTTTTCTTGACATCACTTTTTTACATATGATGATTTCTATTTTTATTTTAGTACTTGGTGCTTTAGCTTACACTTACTTTGGTGGAGTAAAGTCTGTCATATTAAGTGATATCATTCAAGCTATAACCTATGTAAGTGCTGGGTTTGTTGTTGTATTTTATCTCTACACTTCTTTAGATGGTGTGGATATTTTAGCCATCTTAAATGCCAATGAAAAGTTAGTTTTTATAGACAGTTCTTTGAATGGGAAGTTTAGTATCATCGGGCTGCTGAGTGGCTGGTTACTTCTTAACATCGCAGCATTTGGGCTAGACCAAGATATGACACAGAGAGTTTTAACCTGTAAAAACAGAGAAGAAGCGAGTCGTTCACTCATACTCTCCATACTTTTAACTATTCCTATAGTCCTACTCTTTCTTATCATCGGTGCCCTACTCTTTGTTCATTATGAGCACTCAGACATAGCACAAACTTTTAGTGGTGAAAAGATAACTATTTTTATGTACTACATCCTAAATGAAATGCCTGAGGGAGTTCGAGGTTTCGTTACAGTTGGAGCGATAGCAGCAGCACTTTCAAGTACAAACTCAGTCCTTGGAGCGATGGCTTCAGTCGCCATCGAAGACCTGTATAAACCGTACAAACTTCGTCAAACACCACCTACCGATGAACACCACTTTATAAAAGCATCAAGAAATGCTGTTTTATTTTTTGCTCTTATTCTCTCACTCATGGCAATTCTCTCTTACTTCTGGCAACGCTACTCAGACCTCTCACTCATTGGCTTCGCTCTTGGAGTTATGGCGTTTGCATATACAGGACTTTTAGGAGTATTTTTCTCGGCTGTATTTACTAAGAGAGGTAC
>Ga0256826_1001341_pt1 | contig 15309 bp, 22 predicted proteins | sample CV79metaG_FD_185975 | JGI IMG/M metagenome (GOLD analysis project Ga0256826, IMG submission 185975) | Hydrothermal vent microbial communities from East Pacific Rise, Pacific Ocean - CV79 | ecosystem: Environmental > Aquatic > Marine > Hydrothermal vents | place: Pacific Ocean: East Pacific Rise...
TTTCCTCTTCTACCCATAATACCAAGCAACCAATATCATCAAAAACATATTTTTTACCACTACTAGGATTTTTTAACTGTATAGTATTTGTCCTATCACTTACCACCATTACACATCTAGCACACATATCTCTATCCCAATGTATCTTAGATGCTCCATTACTATCTTTTTTTTGACAACTAACAGATAAAAGAGATAATAAAATCAAAATTAATTTAATTTTCATTTCGCACACTTCTCTCTATCAATATCAAATGAAAACAAAACTTTATGGCTTTTAGCACTAAGGTAATCATATTTTATACTTATTTCAGCATCTAAAAATCTCTTAGAATTTTTACAAACTCCAATAGTTACCCCCTCTCTCATACGAGATTTATCCTCTTTTTTAATCACCTCATCACTTTTGGTACTATTAATCTCAAATGAGTATATCAAAGTACTATGATTAGCATCTACACTTAATAACCTAGTATATTTATCTATCTTTTGTGGTAGATTTTTAGATAACTCTTTGGCACTAAGTGCAACAATCTCAACATTTTGTTTTTTCAGTTGTGCAGGAGATACATCTTGCTTCTTAATAGGTAAATCATTAGCAAACAGTACTCCAAACATAATCATAGTAGTAAATACACTTTTCATTTCTATCCTTTGAAATATTTTTTTAATTATATCATATTTTTTATTCTCTACTAAATTTAAAATTAACTATGTTATTATATGTAAAATAATACATATAGGAGTATAGAATGGTAGCATATAAAAGAGATGAGATTATCTCAATTACAGATTTAGCAAGAAACTTATCAACAACACTTAATAGTATAATTGATTACTCTAAAGATAAACTAGCAATATCTAAAAATAATAAAATAGAGGCAGTAATTATCCCAGTAGATGAGTATGAGAGAATGGTTGAAGCTTATGAAGAGATAGAGAATATGGAGATAGCTAAAATTATAGAAGAGAGAAGTCAAACAGGAAAAGAAAACTATATAGCTTTAGAAGAGTTTGCCCAAAAAAGAGGTATTAATTTAGATGAATTATAAAATAATCTTACATCCTGATGTATATAAAGACTTAAACAAACTATCAAAATATCAAGAAAATTTAGTTTTTAAACAATTTAAAAAATTAAAAAATTCTCCACAACTAGGAGATTATTTAGGCAATAAAGCAGGATATAATCTAAGTGGTTGCAGGAAACTATATGTAGATAATAAAAAAATTAGAATAGTTTATCAAATTATTGATGATAAGGTTATAGTAGAAGTTATTGTAGTTGGTAAAAGAGATGATATGAGAGTATATAGTGAAGCCCACAAAAGATTAAACTAATCTCTATGCTAACTTCTCTTGCCCTAATCTATAAAGAGCAAAATCATATTTTATTGGGTCATTTTTATCAAACTCTTTTAACTTCTCTGTAAGTTGTATAGATGCTTTTAAATCATAAGTTTTACGATTAAGCAGTCCTAATCTAAGTGCTACATTAAATGTATGTGTATCAAGTGGCATAATTAAATCTGATTTATCAATTTTACTCCATAACCCCAAATCAATATTATCTCTTCTTATCATCCATCTAAGATACATAAAATATCTCTTATATGTACCTGCTTGATTTATCTTTTTGGGCAAATTACCTACCAAAAAATTATATCCATGAGTATCAATATGATATACCTCTCTAAATACTCTTATAAACTCCCATAATCCATCTATTACATTATGCTCTTTTTTATATCCATTATAAAAAATATTCTCTATACTATCAATATCTTTTAATCTCTTTAGAGCAATAAATAATCCTGATACATCTTCACTTTTTTGAAATCTATAATATTTGGTGCTAAGTTCTTTTTGGATTATATCTTCACTTTCATTAAGCAAACCAAAATCAAGAGTATCTAAAAACTTTACAATAGCATTAGCATTTCCATAAGCAAATAATGCACATATCAAAGATATACTCTCATCTCTATATCTTGAAGCAATCAAAAGTGGGTCAGCTTTATCATAAGATAACTCATCTACACTATTTCTACTTGCTACCTCTATATCTAATCTATCTTTTATATTCATCTATTCTCATACTCATCTATCATATCTAATCTTCTACCTTCATTATCAAATTTAGCACGAAAATATCCTCTTACAATACCAAATGTAATAAGTCCAAAAAATATCATAGCAATAATATAAATTATATCACCTATACTCATTAAAATCCTTTTAACTTTAATTAGTTATTATCATATCATAATAAATATAAATAAAAAAGGTATTAATATGAAAACTAAAATAGATAATTTCGCACATAAATCAAAGTCATGGGATATGAATAGCAAAAGGGTTAAAAATGCACAAGCTATATCAGATGCGATTATCAAAGATATTAAATTAACTAAAGATATGAAAATTATGGATTTTGGGGCTGGGACAGGATTACTATCATACTTTTTATCTCCATTTGTAGATACAGTAGTAGCCCTAGATAACTCTCCATCAATGCTTAAAGAGTTTAAGAATAAAAGTAGCGAATTTCAATCCAAAACTAGAGTTATAGAGGCTGATTTAACATCTCAAAATATAGATGAAAAATTTGATGGTATAGTATCATCAATGACAATTCATCATATAGAAGATACCAAAGCACTATTTGAGAAATTTTATAATATGTTAGAGGATAATGGATTTATAGCTATTGCTGATTTAGAGATTGAAGATGGGTCATTTCATAGTGATAATATAGGTGTATATCATTATGGATTTGATGTAGAAGATATTAAAAGTATAGCCAAAGAGGTTGGATTTAAAAATATAAAAATTGAAATTGTAAGTGTTATTAAAAAACCTCATGCTAATTTTAATATATTTTTAATAAGTGCCTTAAAATAGATATTATAAAAACTATAAAAGTAATTCAATTTTAATGAGTTTTAATATATTCAATAAATTGATTACTTTTCATAAGTTTAATATCTTTACTATAAAAGTTTTTATCATTAGAGATAATAAGTTCACAATCTACTTTTTTTGCTAAAATATATTGTAATGTATCTTCTAAATCTATAAAATTACTATCTCTTCTCATTAATAAACAGCACTCATTTATCTCTTTATTATCAAACTCAATTACCTTAGAAAAACTATTAATATACTCTATACTATCAAGTGCTTTATCTCTATCCTCTTTAGCTAGAATATAATAAATAGTAGTAATCAAATCACAACTAGTATAAATATCTATTTGATTATGGGCAAGATATATTAAAATATCTAAACTCTCTTGATATGTTTTACGACGATTATCACTAGCATCAATAAAAATATTAGCATCTAAAAAGACTCGCTTATACATCTCTATTCGCCTTAATCTCTTGAATACTTAATCCTCCAAAAAGCCCACTTCCACCTCCAGCAAATTTACGAATTGCTTCTAGCTTATACTCTTTAGATACCTCTTTATACTCTTTCTCAATTAAATCTCTAATTATTTGTGTTTGAGTTGTATCCTTTTTAATAGCAATTTTTTCTAAATGCCTAACAATATCCTCTTCTAATATAAAATTCTTTCTTATAGACATAAAAACTCCTTTTTATATAGTATATCATACATATAATTATATATGTATAATTTTAATTATATAAAATTCTCTCTTTTTAAAAAATTACGATATAATCACACCCTTAAAATTATACTAAGGGGTTGAATTTGAAAAAAGTTGTATTTATGGGTACTCCTCATTATGCTCGTGATATTTTAGATACATTGATATCACATAATGAGTTTGAAGTATCATTAGTAATTACTCAACCAGACCGTGTAGTAGGTAGGAAAAAAGTTCTTACTCCTCCTCCTACCAAAGAGTTGGCACAATCTTATAATATTAGAGTGCTTCAACCTCAAAATCTCCGTTCTAATGATATTGTAGAAGAGATAGGTAAGCCTGACTTTATTATTGTAGCTGCGTTTGGGCAAATTTTACCAAAATCAATTTTGGATATTGCCCCTTGTATAAATCTACATGCCTCTATCTTACCACAATATCGTGGGGCATCACCTGTCCAACAATCTCTATTAAATGGAGATAAATATAGTGGAGTAACAGCTATGCTTATGGAAGAGGGATTAGATACAGGAGATATTTTAGGATTTAAATATTTTAAAATTCCACCAACAATGCGACTTCAAGCATTAATGTCTCAACTTACAAAAGATGCTTGTGAGCTTACTATTGATACTCTATTAAGGTTTAATACAATTAAACCAACTCCACAATTAAATATATCATCATCTCTATGTAAAAAAATCAAAAGAGCAGATGGAGAGATAACATTTGATAATGCTACAACTCTATATAATAAATATAGAGCATACCAAGGTTGGCCAGATATATTTACCAAAGATAAGCTTAAACTACTTGATATTGAATTGGTTGAAACTAGCACTCAAAATATAGCTGGTAGAATATTAGAGATTGATAGTGATAATATCATAGTAGGTTGTAGTATTGGTTCTATTAAAATCAAAGAGGTTCAGCCAAATTCAAAAAAGGCTATGGATATAAAGTCTTATATTGTAGGAAGAGGAATTAAAGTTGGAGATTATATCGCTTAATAGTGTAAATTCTACACAAAAATATCTAATAGATGCTATCACTTCTCAAAAAGTTACTCCTCCTATTGGAGTAATTAGTAGAGTACAAACAGATGGAATTGGTAGTAGAGATAATAGTTGGATAGGTAGTAGTGATGACCTCTTTTGTTCATTTGCTCTTAAATTAAGTGATTTACCATCAGATTTACCATTAGCATCTAGCTCCATCTATTTCTCATTTATAATGAAAAAAATTTTAAAAGAGTATAATAGTAATATATGGTTAAAGTGGCCAAATGATTTCTATATAGATAGAGATAAAATTGGTGGTACAATTACTAAAGTGGTATCAAATTATATAATATGTGGTATTGGTATTAATTTATCAAACTCAAATAGAAATTTTAAAAGTTTAGATATAGATATAAAAGCATCAAAGTTATTTCAAATATATACCAAGCAACTAAAACAAAAAATAAGTTGGAAGCAGGTATTTAGAGAGTTTAAGGTAGAATTCAATAATAATAGAGATGTTTATGCTCATATTTTTGGAGAGAAAAGAAGCCTAAAAGATGCTCTACTGTGCGACGATGGTTCGTTAATAATTAATAAAAAGAGGATATATAGTTTAAGATGAGTAATATTATATGTATAGCAAACCAAAAAGGTGGAGTAGGAAAAACAACTACTGCTGTTAATCTATCTGCTTCATTAGCACAAAGTGGTAAAAAAGTACTATTAATTGATGCTGACCCACAATCAAATGCCACTACAAGTTTGGGTTTTAGTAGAGGTGATTATGAATTTAATATCTATCATGTATTAACAGGAATGAAAGATATTAAAGATATTATCCTTAAAACCTCTATCAAGGGATTATCTATTGCCCCATCAAATATAGGTTTATTTGGTATAGAAAAAGAGTTTCACTCTAATAAAATAGAAGAGAAAGAGCTACTTCTTAAAAGAAAACTAGAAGATATAAGAGAAGTTTATGATTTTATTATTATAGACTCTCCTCCTGCTTTAGGTTCTATTACCATAAATGTACTTAGTGCTTCTGATTCTGTTATTATTCCTATCCAATGTGAATTTTTTGCTTTAGATGGATTGGCACAACTACTTAGTACTATATCAATGTTACAAAAAACAATTAACCCAAAACTATCTGTTAGAGGATTTTTGCCTACAATGTACTCAAATCAAAATAATCTATCAAAGCAAGTTTTAGAAGATTTAGAACATCACTTTAAAAATAAACTATTCTATATTGATGGAGATAATGAGTGTATTGTAATTCCTAGAAATGTCAAAATAGCAGAATCTCCAAGTTTTGGACAACCTGTTGTAAATTATGCTACTACCTCAAAAGGAAGTATTGCTTATAAATCATTAGCAGATGCTATATTAGGGGCTTAATATGGCTTTAGGTAAAGGATTAGGTTCAATATTAGCAGAAGTTGAATTAGCTTATGAAAATGAGATAGACTCTATTGATTTAAATAGTAAAAACAGATTAGATATTAGAGAAATTAAAGTTGATAATATATCTCCAAATCCATATCAACCAAGAAAATATTTTGATGAAATATCATTAAATGAGTTATCTCAATCTATTATAACTCATGGACTACTACAACCTATTGTTGTTATCAAAAAAGAGAAAGATAAATTCTTATTAGTTTCAGGTGAGAGACGATTAAGAGCTCATAAAATTGCTAAAATAGAAAAGATTCAAGCTGTTGTAGCCAATATTGAACTAGATAGCCTTAAACTTCGTGAATTAGCATTAATTGAAAATATCCAAAGAGATAACCTAAACTCTATGGAACTTGCCAACTCTTATGCACAATTAATTGATGAACATAAAATCCGACACGAAGATTTAGCCAAAATTGTACATAAAAGCCGTTCTCATATCACAAATACTATGAGGTTATTAAATCTAAGTAGCTATACACAAGAGAAATTAATATCTCAATATATCTCACAAGGTCATGCTAAAATTATAGTAGGACTTAATGAAGAGAAACAAAAAATTGTGGTAGATACTATAATTGGACAAAAATTGAGTGTCCGTGATACTGAAAATCTTGTAAAAAAATATAAAACAGAAAAAAAAGATAAAATAAAAAATATCTCTTTTTTATCTTCATATAGAGATAAATTCAAAAAAGCACTACCTTTTAAACACAAAATAAAAGGAAATAGTATAGAAATTAGTTTCATAAATAATCAAGAGATAGAAAAATTTATATCATTATTAAAAAAAGTTTGATTTTTAATCAACATTTTACAACTAAAATGGTAAAATATTTCAAATTTTTTAAGGAGTTTTAATGCTTGACCTACATTTAGAGTTGATGTTGACAGTTCTTTTTGTCTTCTTCTTGCTTCTTTTTGTTTTAAATACTATGTTATATAAACCATTACTTAAGTTTATGAGTGATAGAGATGAGTCTATAGCAAGTGATTTAAAATCAGCAAAAGAGCTAAGTGGAAGCAGTGATGAGTTACATGCACAAGGAATTGCAATCATAGACAGTGCTAAAGCAGAAGCATCTGCTATTAGAGAAAAAGCTATTGAAGATGCTAAAAACAAAGCTTCTAACAATATAGCTACAAAACAACAAAAGCTTGATTTAGACTATCAAGTCTTTATTGATAAACTTAGCAAAGAAAAAGATGAGTTAAAGTCTGCTCTTTTAAATGAGATGCCTCTAATTAAAGAGAGCTTAAAAGTGAAGCTAGGCAATTTATAAAGGAGAGTATGACAATGAAATTTATGTATTTGGCTATTTTAGCTTTACCAACTATAATTTTTGCTAGTGATGTTAGTATGAGTCACTCAGATTTTTTCTATAGAGTTTTTAACTTCTCTATTTTTGTAGGTCTATTATATTATCTTATATCTAATCCAATAAAAGATTTTTTTATCGGTAGAAGAGATGGTATAGAGAATCAACTTACAGAGATAGAAAGAAGACTTGAAGAGACAAAAAAAGCAAAAGAAGATGCGTTAGTTAAAGTAGAAGAGAGCAAAGAGAAATCTAAAGAGATTATTGAAACAGCTAAAAAAGAGGCTACAATGTTAGCTGATAAGTTGGCTCAAAATAATCAAAAAGATTTAGAAATCTTGGATAAAAATCACGATGAAAAGTGTAATAATGATTCAAGAAGAATGAGTAGAGATGTTATTGATGAAATCTTAAATGAGAATATTAATAACAACGATATTTCACTTACTACACCTAAAGTAGTAGAATTAGCTAATAAGAAGGTTGCATAAATATGGAAGAGTTAATAGCTAAAAGATATGTAAAAGCACTTCTTGATATATCATCTCAAAAACAAAAGAGTAGTTATGTTAGTATATTAAATTCACTATCAAAAGCTTTTGATTCAAGTGAAGTAAAAACTGTCATAAACTCACCAATAGTATCTAATGAAGATAAACTAAAATTAGTTTTAGATGCAATTGGGAAAAAAGGTGATAAGAACATTACAAACTTTATTAAGATATTGGCAGAAAATGGAAGATTATCTTTACTTCCAGCGATTAGTTCAATGGTTAATATGGAAATCCAAAAAGAGAAAAATGAATATCAAGGTATAGTTATCTCAAATGATAATCTTACTAAGAAATCAATATCTTCATTAGAAGATACTCTTAAAAAATATACTGGTTCTGAGATTAGATTAACTCAGGAAAAAGGTGATATTGATGGATTAAAGGTGTCTGTAGAAGACTTAGGTATAGAAGTTAGCTTTTCAAAAGATAGAGTTAAGCAACAGCTAATAGATTTTATTAAAAAATCATTTTAGCAATTTAATAGAAAGGAGTAATAGTGGCAACAAAGTTACAAGCAGATGAAATTAGCTCGATAATCAAAGAGAGAATAGAGAATTTTGACATTGATGTTGATATTAATGAAGTAGGTAAAGTAGTAGGTTTAGCAGATGGTATTACATCTGTATATGGACTTAACAATGTTATGGCTGGTGAGATTGTAGAGTTTGAAAATGGTACAAAAGGTATGGTACTTAACCTTGAAGAATCAAGTGTTGGTATCGTTGTATTAGGTTCAATGGACGGTCTTAGAGAAGGTATGAGTGTAAAAAGAGAGGGTACTTTATTAAAAGTTCCTGTTGGTGATGCGATGCTAGGTCGTGTTGTTAATCCACTTGGTGAACCAATTGATGGTAAAGGAGCTATTGAAGCAACAGAATATAGATATGTTGAAGAAAAAGCACCTGGAATTATGGCTAGAAAATCAGTTCATGAACCATTAGCAACAGGTATTAAAGCTATTGATGCACTTGTACCAATCGGTAGAGGTCAAAGAGAGCTTATTATTGGTGATAGACAAACTGGTAAAACAACAGTAGCAATTGATGCTATTATTAACCAAAAAGGTCAAGATGTTGTATGTATTTATGTAGCAATTGGTCAAAAACAATCAACTGTTGCTTCAATAGTTAAAAAACTTGAAGAACACGGTGCAATGGAATATACAATTATTGTAAATGCTGGTGCATCTGATCCATCATCATTCCAATTCTTAGCTCCTTATGTTGGTGTTACAATGGGTGAATACTTTAGAGATAATGCTAGACATGGTCTAATTGTATATGATGATTTATCTAAACATGCTGTTGCATATAGAGAAATGTCATTAATCCTTAGAAGACCTCCAGGTAGAGAGGCTTACCCAGGAGATGTATTCTATCTTCACTCAAGACTACTTGAAAGAGCAGCAAAGCTTAGTGATGAAAATGGTGCAGGAAGTTTAACAGCTCTACCTATTATTGAGACACAAGCTGGAGATGTTGCGGCATATATTCCAACAAATGTTATCTCAATTACAGATGGACAAATTTTCTTGGAAACTGACCTATTTAACTCAGGAATTAGACCTGCTATTAATGTTGGATTATCAGTATCAAGAGTTGGTGGAGCTGCACAAGTTAAAGCTACAAAGCAAGTTGCAGGAACACTTAGACTTGACCTTGCTCAATTTAGAGAACTAGAAGCATTTGCTCAATTTGCATCAGACCTTGATGATATTTCAAAAGCTCAACTTGGAAGAGGACAAAGAATGGTAGAGGTACTTAAACAAGGACCTTACTCTCCAGTTCCTATGCAAAACCAAGTTGCTGTTATTTTTGCAGGTGCTAATGGTTTCCTTGATGATATTGACGCATCTTCTGTTGTTAAATTTGAGAAAGAATTAATTCCTTTCTTAGAAACAAAATATCCAAATATTTTGACTTCAATTAGAGATAACAAGAAAATAGTTGATGAGACAAATGAAGAGTTGCAAAATGCATTAAAAGATTTTAAAATATCTTTTGCAGGTTAATAAAGGCTAAAATATGGCTAATTTAAAAGATATAAAACGAAAGATTTCTAGTGTATCTAATACTCAGAAAACTACTCGTGCTATGAAACTTGTATCAACTGCGAAGCTAAAGCGAACTGAAGAGTTAGCTAAGCAGTCGAAAGTATATGCTAATAAACTTACAGAGATGTTAAGTGAAATAGCACAAAATATACAATCGTCAAATGTTGAGGGTCTTAGCAGTAAGTTTTGTAATGAGCAAGAAGATATTAAAGTAGTAGATATTATATTTATTACTGCTGATAAAGGTTTGTGTGGTGGATTTAACTCACAAACTATCAAAAGAGTTAAACAACTTATTGAAACTTACAAAGCTAAGGGAAGTAAAATTCGTCTTAGAGCAGTAGGTAGAAAAGGTATTGACTACTTCAAGTTCAACGGTGTTGAATTAACTAGTGAAGAGATAGGTGTGAGTTCTGCACCTACTTATGATAAAGCAAAAGATTTTATCTCTTCATTAGTAGAAGATTATGTTAATGGCTCAACTGATAAGCTTATTCTTGTGCATAATGGTTATGTAAATATGATTACACAAGAGATAAGAGAAGATAATCTATTACCTATTGATACAACTTCAATGGTTGATAGCACAAAATCTTTATCAGATTTAGAGATAGAACCAGAGGATGATGATTCACTTTTAGAAGCACTTATCACTAAGTATGTAGAATATAGTATGTACTACGCACTTATAGATTCATTAGCAGCAGAACATAGTTCAAGAATGCAAGCGATGGATGCGGCTACTAATAATGCCAAAGAGATGGTTGCAGATTTAAATGTTGAATATAATAAAGCAAGACAACAAGCTATTACTACTGAATTAATTGAAATTATCAGTGGTGTAGAGTCAATGAAATAAGAGAGGGGAATTATGACAGGTAAAGTAGTACAGGTTTTAGGACCAGTTATTGATGTAGATTTTACAGACTATCTTCCATCAATTAATGAAGCATTAGAGGTGTTTTTTACAGTTGAGGGAAAAGAGCAAAAGCTAATATTAGAAGTTGCAGCTCAACTTGGAGATAATAGAGTAAGAACAATTGCTATGGATTCTAGTGAAGGTATCGTAAGAGGTACTGAAGCTAAAGCTACAGGTAATCCAATTAAAGTACCAGTAGGTGAAGAAGTTCTTGGTAGAATTTTCAATGTTGTTGGTGATACAGTTGATGATGCTGGTGATTTTGAAGCAAAAGAGTATTGGTCTATTCATAGAGACCCACCTGCTTTTGAAGAGCAAAGTACAAAAACAGAAGTTTTTGAAACAGGTATTAAAGTAGTTGATTTACTTGCTCCATATAACAAAGGTGGTAAAGTTGGACTATTTGGTGGTGCTGGTGTTGGTAAAACAGTTATTATTATGGAACTTATCAACAATGTGGCTATGAAACATAGTGGTTACTCTGTATTTGCTGGTGTTGGTGAAAGAACTAGAGAGGGTAATGACCTTTACTTTGAGATGAAAGATTCTAATGTATTGGATAAAGTTGCTTTATGTTATGGTCAAATGAGTGAACCTCCTGGGGCAAGAAGTAGAATTGCTCTTACAGGTCTTACTATGGCTGAGTACTTTAGAGATGAGATGGGTCTTGATGTATTGATGTTTGTTGATAATATCTTTAGATTTGCTCAAGCTGGTTCAGAGATGTCTGCTCTTCTAGGGAGAATCCCATCAGCAGTTGGTTACCAACCAACACTTGCTAGAGAAATGGGTGCTTTACAAGAGAGAATTACATCTACAAACAAAGGTTCAATTACTTCTGTTCAAGCTGTTTATGTACCAGCAGATGACCTTACTGACCCAGCTCCTGCGTCTGTATTTGCTCACCTTGATGCTACAACAGTACTTAACAGAAAAATTGCTGAAAAAGGTATCTACCCAGCAGTTGACCCACTAGATTCTACAAGTAGAATGCTTGACCCACAAATTATTGGACAAGACCACTATGATGTAGCTAGAGGTGTTCAACAAACTCTTCAAAAATATAAAGATTTGCAAGATATTATTGCTATTCTTGGTATGGATGAGTTATCAGAAGATGATAAACTTATTGTTGATAGAGCAAGAAAAATAGAGAAATATCTATCTCAACCTTTCCATGTTGCTGAAGTATTTACAGGAAGCCCAGGGGTTTATGTAGAGTTAGCTGATACAATAGAAGGATTTAAAGGTCTTCTTGCTGGTCAATACGATGATTTACCAGAAGATGCTTTCTATATGGTTGGTAATATGGCTGAGGCTCTTGCAAAAGCAGAGAAATTACAAGCAAAAGCATAATATAAGGCTTTTAAAGGATTTTTATGGAACTTATGAAGCTTGAAATTATAACACCTACGGGTGTTATATATGATGCAGACATCAAACAAGTTACATTACCTGGTAAAGATGGAGAATTTGGTGTTCTTCCTCAACATGCCTCTCTTGTATCTCTTTTAGAGAGTGGTCTAATAGAGATAGAAGCAGAAAAATCTAAACTATCAGTAGTTATAGATTCAGGTTATGTAAAAGTTAGTGAAAACAAGGTTGTATGTCTTGTTGATGGTGCAGTTGCCCTAGATGGTGCTGATAATGATATATCACACGCATTAGAAAAAGCTCAAGAACTTATGAAAAGTGTTGAGAATTCAAATGCAGCTATTGCAACAGCTAAAAAATTAGATAATATGAAAAGTTCAATCTAAATTGAGTCTATTTAGTTATCTATCTGAGAGTAGTTTTATTACTATAATGGTTTTATTACTACTTTCAGGATATTTTATCTCTACAATTTGGGTATTTACATATAGATATTCTATTTTACGACACTATATTATCATAGAAAAAAAATCATTAGATTATTTATATATGGATAAAATAAAAAGTGTAACCAAACAATCTCTATTATTTAAATATCTTAATCGTTTAACTATCTCAAATAAGTCTATCTTAGATGCTGCTATAAATGATATAATACGAAGCTCTACAAAAGGATTAACTCTTCTTTCAATCGTAGCTTCAACATCTCCATTTATAGGTTTATTTGGTACAGTTATTGGAATATTAGAAACATTTTCAAAACTTGGAGCAAAAGGAAGTAGCTCATTAGGTGTAATAGCACCTGCTATTAGTGAAGCACTAATAGCCACAGCAGTTGGTATATTTGTAGCAATTTTTGCATATACTTTTCATCTAATTATGAAGCGAAAAGCCTATGAATTGGGTTCAATACTCAAATCACAAGCAGAAGTTGTAATAGCTAATGAGGAAGAGAGAAATGTATGATTGGGACGAAACACCAGACCTTAATATCACTCCTTTAGTTGATGTAATGCTAGTACTTATGGCAATACTTATGATAAGTGCACCTACCATTCATTATGAAGAGCAAATATCCCTACCTGATGGTAGCCAGTCCAAAGAATTATCCAAAAGTAGAGAGTTAAATATCAAAATAGATGCCAAAGGTATGGTATATATAAATAAAACTAAATTTAGTTCATTAGATAAATTTGCAGATGAATTTGTACTCAAAAGTGTAGATTACAAAAAAGATAATTTTATTTATATATATGGAGATAAAGGTATAATTTATGGTAAAGTTATCAAGCTATTAGGAGTGATTAAAAAACAGGGATTTACTAAAGTCTCTTTAATAACAGAGTAATATGAAAAATAGATATTTTATAATAGGTGGCATATCTTCAGCAGTTATCTATATATCTCTTATTATAGCCATAATTATCTATATTCAAAAACCATCTAAAAAATATATATCTAATCCACAAAAAAACAACTCAATGGTAGTATCTTTGACATCTCCTTTACCTATAAAAAAAGTAACACATAAAAAAAGAGTGAAAAAAAAGATTATAAAAAAGAAGAAAAAGCTTAAGAAAAGAAAAACTATTAAAAAAAAGAAAATTATAAAGAAAAAAATAGTTAAAAAACCTATAATTAAAAAGAAAAAGATAATCAAAAAAATAGAAAAGAAAAAAGAGATTTCAAGTAGCGATTTATTTAAAAGTATTCAAACTAAAAAACCAAAAAAGAGAAAAAACTTTATACAAACCACAGATAAACCAAAATCTTCTAAAAGTGATTTAAAAAATAAAATGAATGCTTATGGTAATAAAGTAAGGGATATATTATATGATGGCTTCCCAGAACAAGAGAGATTTGCAGGAAACCAAATAGATATAATCTTGATAATATATCCAAGTGGTAGATTTAATTTCAAAATCACAAAATACTCATCAAATACAGAGTTTAACGAAGAGATTATAATGTATCTTGAACAACTTCAAAATATTGGATTTGATAGACATAATAACTCAAAAGCATATAGATTTAATATTGAATTTATTGCTAAAGAGTAGCTATTTTATAAAATAATGATATAATTATATTTAATTTTAAAGCAGGATAGATTATGAGTAATTTAGAGTTATATAATGAATTTAAAGAGCATTTAATTGATTATAGTAATGATAAAATACAATCATTTCCTCAAAGAGTTATTAAATCTCTAAAAGAGGTTAATCCTAATAAAATTTTTATATTTAATAATAAACCTATTATTCTATATTTTCAAGAGAGTGAAAAGCTTACAAAAGATAAAATATTTAGAAAATATTGGAACTTTTCTGAAGCACCTATTATTTTTGTTGAAACTCAAACAGATATAGAAATATATAATGGATTTAGTTATATACTTAAAGACAAAAAACCTATTCCAGAAAAGCTTAATACAGATAATCTAAATTATTTATCTTTAATTAGTGGAGAGTATTTTAAAAGTAATGCTTTTAAAAGTTCAAATAAAAAATTGGATACAACTCTTTTAAAGAATATTAAAGATACAAGAGCTTTACTTCTTAAAGAATTATCTATTATTGATAAAGTTAATATTGTAAATGCTCTATTAGGTAGAGTTATTTTTATTCGTTATCTAATAGATAGAAAAATTTCACTACATTATAATAATAAAAAACAAAAAATAACAAATAATAATTTAAAAGAAATTCTATCCAATAAAAATCAAACTTATCAATTTTTTAGAGATTTACAATCTGATAAAAAAGGCTTTAATGGAGATTGGTTTCCCATATCTAAAGATGAAGAAAACAGCATTAATCAAATCCATTTAGATATTATTATAGAACTAATTAGTGGTACAGATATTAAAAGTGGGCAACGGTCTCTATTTGATTATTATGATTTTTCTATTATCCCTATTGAATTTATATCTAATATTTATGAGCATTTTATTGGAACAGAAAAACAAAAAAAAGATGGAGCATACTATACACCTACATTTCTTG
>Ga0256826_1001342_pt1 | contig 15295 bp, 11 predicted proteins | sample CV79metaG_FD_185975 | JGI IMG/M metagenome (GOLD analysis project Ga0256826, IMG submission 185975) | Hydrothermal vent microbial communities from East Pacific Rise, Pacific Ocean - CV79 | ecosystem: Environmental > Aquatic > Marine > Hydrothermal vents | place: Pacific Ocean: East Pacific Rise...
AGCTCTATTGAGTTAGACTTTATTGCTAAGGTTTCTCGTATAACAATTCAAGAAGTTTTATCACGTTTAAAGGCTAAAGGTCTTGCTTCTATTCCTGGTGCTGGTGCTGAAATACTCTCGGATGAAGTTCGTGATATTATCGCTCCTAAGAAAATAGATAGTGATGTATGGATAGATGTTCATCGTCAAGCACATAAACTAGATATTATGTCAACAGCAACTATGATGTATGGAACGGTTGAAAAAGATGAAGATATAATTGAGCATTTTGATATGGTTCGTAGACTTCAAGATGAAACAGGTGGCTTTCGTGCATTTATAATGTGGAGTTTTCAAGGCAAAAACACAGAACTTTTAGCACAAATTCCAGATATGGAAAAACCATCTTCAAATCGTTATTTAAGACTCTTAGCAGTTGCTCGTCTCTATTTAGATAATGTGCCAAATATTCAGAGTTCATGGGTAACACAAGGACCATATATCGGTCAAATGGCTCTTCGTTTTGGTGCAAATGATTTAGGTTCAACAATGATGGAAGAGAATGTTGTAAGTTCTGCTGGAGCAGCTTATTCTATGGCAAAAGATGAGATGGTACATCTCATAAAAGATATAGGTGAAACGCCAGCAGTACGTAATACAGCGTATGAAACTTTAGAGATTTTTAACTAATAATGAAAATATTTTTTACACTACTTTTTTTAGGACAAATAATAATGGCAGCAACAATAGAATATATAGAGACGGCGGGTCTTAAAATACCAGTAATTTATGAAAATGATAAGAGATTACCTCTTGTTACTATGCAGTTTACATTTGTGAATAGCGGAAGTATAACTAATACTTCAAAAGCTGGTCTTGCAAAATTTAGCGCTAAGGTAATGAATGAAGGTACTAAAGAGCTTGGCTCAACGGCGTTTGCTTCTGAGTTAGAGTCACGTGCTATTCATATATCTTCATCCACAGGGACTGAAACATTTGTAATGGAAATGGGTTCATTAAAAGAGGAGTTTTCTACAGGTTTGAAATATTTCGAATCTCTTCTTCGTAGTCCAAATTTTACTCAAGAGGTTGTTTCTAAAGTAAAAACAATGACTCTAGGTGGATTAAAAGCAAAAGAGAATGATTTTGATTATACTGCTTCAAATGAGTTAAAGTCTATTCTTTTTAGTGGTACACCACTCTCTCAACCATCCTCTGGTACACTTAAAAGTGTTGAGAGTATAAACTTGAATGATGTAAAAAGTTTTATAAACTCTCATCTTTCTAAATCAAGACTAATAGTTGTTCTTGGTGGTGATATTGACTTAGCAGATGCAAAAAAACAGATTTTAAAAGTTATAGAAGCATTGCCAACTGGTACAAAAGAGAAATTAAAAAGCTACTCAGTAACAGATGTTGCAAAAGAGTCGATTTTAAAAAGAGAGACTGAACAAGCTTATGTATATTTTGGTTCACCATATAATATGAAAGATGGTGATGCAGAGTATTATAAGGCTAGAGTGGCTACTTTCATACTAGGAACAGGTGGATTTGGTTCACGCTTAATGGAAGAGATACGTGTAAAACGTGGTCTTGCATATAGTGCGTATGCAAGAGTTCATGTAAGTAAATCTAGCTCTTACTTTACTGGTTATTTACAGACAAAACTTGACTCTTTAGATGAAGCTCAAAAAACTGTAAATGAAGTAATAGCAAAGTTTGTAAAAAAAGGTGTAACACAAGAGGAGCTAGAGCAGACTAAAAAGTTTATTTTAGGAAGTGAACCTCTTCGTGTAGAGACTATGAGTCAGAGACTTAACCGTACTTTTATGGAATTTTACAAAGGCAAGAAACTTGGCTCATCAGTAAAAGAGTTAGAAAAAATTGAAAAGTTAGAGCTTGATGATTTAAATAGTTTTATAAAAGAGCATAAAGAGATAAACAACTTATCTTATGCAATAGTTACTAAGTAATTATTGCAATTTGCAATAATATTTAAAATAAATTCGATTTTATTGTAGTATTCTTTTAGCAACACTTTTATAGGTGGGAGACGTTAATATGAAACTTACAAAAGAGATAGAAGCAAAGTTTAAAAAACTAAATATATCTAGTTTCTCTGAATTAGCTCTCATCGTTCCACACTCTTATGAAGACTATCGTCTTCATGATAAACTCCAAATACATAAAAATCAACTTATCGATGCTACAGTTGAGTCACTTTTTCGTGCTCCAAATTCCATTCAAATAACTTTTTATGTTCACAACTTCGCTCACACTATAACAGGTGTGCTTTTTCGTCCTAAGCCATACATGATGCATCAGTTTCAAGTAGGATCCAGAGAGTGTTACTATGGAATGATAGAGTGTAAAAGTGGAAGTTGTAGTATGAGTATGCCAAAAAAAGTTTCTAAAATAGGTGAAATAACACCAAAGTATAAGTCTAATCTTCGTAGTGATGTTATGGGTAGATTTGTAAGTAAATATTTAACAAAAGATAATTTACTTTTAGAGGGTTTAAAAGCTGAATATATAGATGAAGTTTTAAAACTACACTCGCCAACAGAAGAGATTTTAGAGACAAATGCGTTGAGTTTAAAGAGTCTAAATGCACTTAAATATATAGAACTTTTTACTTATATGAAACAGTTGTCAGCAAAAAGAAGATATTTTAAAGCTTTAAAAAGTGTAAACTGTGACTATAGTGAGTGGCTTAAAACTTTGCCATTTCAATTAACAAACGAACAGTTAAACGCCATTGAAGATGTTAAAAATGACTTAGCAAAGGATATAGCTGCAAAAAGAATGATAGTTGGTGATGTTGGCAGTGGTAAAACTATGGTTATCCTCGCTTCGGCATTTATGAATAGAAAAAACCGCTCTATTTTAATGGCTCCAACAACAATACTAGCAAATCAACTTTTTGAAGAGGCAGAGAAATTTTTACCAGAGTTAAATGTAACACTCGTTACTAATAAGAGTAAAAAAGAGGATTTATCAAAATATGATTTTATAATAGGAACTCATGCTTTACTTTATAGAGATTTACCTCAGACAAGTTTGGTTATGGTTGATGAACAGCACCGCTTTGGAACACAGCAGAGAAATATGTTAGAGAAGCTTGTGAGTTGCAGTGAGTCTAAACCCCATTATTTACAATTTTCAGCAACACCTATACCAAGAACTCAAGCTATGATAGAGACAGCACATATAGATGTAAGCCTTATAACCTCTACTCCTTTTACAAAAGATATAGATTCAGAGGTAATTCACAGAGATGATTTTAAAGATTTATTAGTTCATATCAGACAAGAGATAGAAAAAAACAATCAAGTTCTACTTGTTTATCCATTAGTTGAGCAGAGTGAAACTATAGAGTATCAGAGTATACAAGAGGCTCGTGGCTATTGGGAAAAGAACTTTAATAATGTTTATGTAACCCATGGAAAAGATAAAGACAAAGAGTCTGTACTTATGGAGTTTAGAGAGAGAGGTGATATTCTTATAGCTACAACGGTAGTAGAAGTTGGTATATCACTACCTCGTTTAACTACAGTAGTTATTGTAGGTGCAGAGAGATTGGGTCTGTCTACTTTGCATCAACTTCGTGGTCGAGTAAGTCGTACAGGGCTTAAGGGTTTCTGTTATCTTTATACAAATCAAAATAAGGTTGAACGTTTAGAGGAGTTTGTAGAAACAACGAGTGGATTTGATATAGCAAATTTGGATTTGAAGTTTAGAAAAAGTGGGGATCTTTTAAAGGGTAGCTCACAGAGTGGAACGGAATTTAAGTATGTAAATATTGGTGAAGATGAAGAGATAGTAAGAGAGGTAAAAAAAGATTTAGAAATTAGCTCTCAAAAAGATAATGAGAGCTAACAAGTCTAGTAAATTTTAATATAAGCCGAATTTACCATCGTTACGTTTGTAAAGTACTCGAGTTTTATCTTCATTATCTATAAAAATTTCAAATGTTTTATCACCCTCTTTTAAGTCTTGTAGCACATCTTCAACTTCACGTGGTTTGTAAAGTTCTAACTCTACTGGTACTATTTCATCTTCCATAGCTTCAGTAGCTTCTTTAACATCTACCTCTTCAGCTTTTACTTCGTTAAGACCAATTTTATGATGTGATGTGTCTCTGTCATGCATACGACGCATAGCTTTTTGAGCGCGAGAGATTGCTAAGTCAATAGCTGCATATAAATCATCATCATTCTGTTTAATAATTATAGAATTTTTATGTGCAAGGTTTATAACAAACTCAACAACTGAGTGCTCTTTGCCTTTTTTAGTTTGTGCAGAAGCAACTACATTAACTGAAATTATGTCCATGTTGTATTTGCTAAGAGTTTCTATAGAGGTATTTATGTGAGCTTTAATAGCATCTGTAAGTTCTAAATGTCTTCCTGTTAAAGAGATATTCATAATAAAATCCTTATTTAGTTTAGTAAAAAATTATAACATGATAAGTGTTTAGAATTATTATAATTTTTGAATACTTCTTCTAAAAAAACGGATGGGTTCATTCGTAACAGCATTTGTATCACCATCTTGAGTATTTAATACTCTTACTGTTACATCTATAATTGCTGAACCAATCTGCTCTTGTGTTTGAACAGTTGTAAAGAGTGTACCTCCGTTAGTGTTGCAGAGTGTATTACTATCAAGAATATAGCTCATTTCTAAAGTAATTTCATAAATACCATCTTGAGTAAATGTTCTGTTTAAGTCTGAGCATATAGGATTTTGTGAAATAAGGAGTAGGGCATACTCAGTAGCACTCTTAGAGAGAAGTACAGACTGCTCATAAAGGTATAAGTCACTAGTTCGTTTTGTTGTTTGTGCAGTCATAGCAAGTGAAAGAGCCATAATAGTAGCAATAACTACTAAAACCATTATTGCCATAATCATAGCTATAGCAGTTCTATTTGCAGGTTTAGAATTTCGTTTAAAAGTTACATTTTTTAAAAAATTGTTTTTTCTTTGCATAACGAATACTCCTCATCTTTTACAGTTGCACTTTTAGTACAGACTTGAATTTTTATAATTGAGCCTATAGCAATAGCACGAAAAGTACTTACTTTTTTCATAATTGTGTAGTGTAAAACATCTCCACCATCATAAAATTTTTCTCCGTTCCATGGTTGATAGTTAAAGTAAAATACTAAGTCGCCCATATTTTTCCCTGCATAAGCTCCCTGATTATAATTTTCCATAACGATGGCGTTTGCTGTCCATGCTAGTTTATAATACTCATAAACATCAATACCAGTAAAATTAGAAACGCCAGACATAAATTGATCAGTATGATTTGTTACTGAGACAACAGGGTGCATTACTTCATTTTGAGTAGTAATGGCGTTTGAGTTCCATCCATAACCATTAATATCAACATTAGAACCAATAAAGTAAAGAGCAGCAGAGTTGTCAAATGTACTTTTTGAGTGTGAGAGTGATTGTATAAGAGAGTTTATAGCTGTTGTGTTAGTTTCGGGTGAGACTAATATACTGCTGTTATGGTCACTATGCTCTAAATCAATTATTCCACTCCAGTTGGGAGAAGTTGTCCCTCTGAAATTATCTATATCTGAACTGACCCACTCTAAAACAGTGTAGTTATTTGCTGTACTAGCACTTGCTAGGGATTTAAAACTAGTCACTTCTCCAGTTCTTACTATTATAGAGTCTTTAAGTCTATGCTGTAGACGAGCACCAATAAACTCTACAGCAGTCGAACTATTAGATTGCAGAGTATTATTTATATTTGAAAATATAAAAGATCTGTAAGCTTGAGCTAAAAACTCTACACCAAATTTTCCAATAATTCCCATTACAACGATAACAAAAATTAATTCTATGAGAGTAAAGGCATTATGTTTTTTCATTAGTAGACCTTTTTGAAGTAGTCAACTTCACCTATATTTGCACTGTATGTGACTAAAGAAGTAATTAGTTTACCATTTGAATCATTTATATTTAAAGTTATTTTTTTCATATTAATATTATTTACAGATTCAAAATTGGCGTTTGGTGTGACACTTAAATTTACGTTATAGCTGTTTTTATATCCAGTAACTGAGGGTGTGTTAGTTGTAAAAAGTGCTTGGTTACTTTTTTGCATATCTTCAAGTGCATCTACTAAATTATTTGAGTTAGAGTAGGCTATAGATATTGAACTACTGTCTAAACATCTTCTGTGTAGTGGTTGATTTATATGGCCAATTTTTTGTCTATAGGTTGAGAGGTTATTGTCATTTATACAAGTTCCATCATCAATTACTCTTGCGAGTGAACTAGGAGAATTTGGCTCTAGTGAAGCTTCATCCCAGTGTACTGTTACAGCTTCATTAAGTTCGGATGCAGCAGCAAAAATAGCCTCTTGCACAAGGTTAGCGTCAATACCTTTAGCAGTTGCCTGAGACATCATAGGAAGAGATATTACACTTATGCCAATTACAACAATAGCAAAGATAAGTTCTATAAGTGTAAAGGCACTTCTTACCACATACTTCTCCTATTTGTTTTACTACTCGCATTTTTGTTAGTTGAGGTTTGTGTTTCTGAAACACCAACCCATTCACCACTTCCACCAATAAACTCAACTTCAAACTCATTAGAGTCATCATTTATATTAAAGGGATTATAAATTAACCAGTTTGAAGCTTGGTTTTGCATAGTAGTTTTATATGGATAGCCTTTTGTAGATGCATTTAAATAGTGTAAACTTATACTGTTACTTAAGACATTAGTAGAAGAGACACCACTATTTCTTTTCTGAGATACATTTCCAACAACACCATCACTTGTATTGTGGTCAGGATTTACAAACCATCGTGGGTCATCTGTTGTAGTTGAGTTTAATCCATTTGGCAGAAGAGATTTTTTACAACTGTTACCATCTATAGTTCCATTACAGTAAATTTCATAGTAGACAAGAGCCGTTCCTGTGTCACCTGTAAATCTATGTCTTTGAACATGAGTTCTTCCATAAACAAATGTAAGCTCTTTATTTAAAGTTGTACCTATAAACTCTTTAGGTGACCCTGCATTAGCCATCCATGATGTTGAAGTGTTAATATCAACTACTTTAATTTTCATTGGGTTAAGAGCTTTATCTGTTTTTTTGTCTATATTGAAGTAAACACTTGCCTTTCCAACACCATCGCTAAATTGAAATGGTGAGATCCACTCTTGAATATTTTTGTTACCAGAGCTAAGTGTTACATTTTTAGTTGGTGTCCATAATGCAGATGAACTGTTGTCTTCTGTATATAGGCTTAAGTCTGCACTACTATCACTGTTGAGTGTAGCATTTAAAAATAGGTCAAATGTAGTGTTGAGTTTTAATCCATTTACTCTTGGACAACTTACTTCATTTGTATCTGGAAAACATGTACTTGTATAATTTCTTGTTGTGTCACCATTTTTATTTTGAGCTGTTATGGTGTATTTTAGAAAAGCAGACATTTGAGGAGTAGTAAAACTTGAGTTTGAGCCATTAATATCACTCATATATAACCAGTTTTTAGAGTTAGTTGAGTTATATTCAGCAGTTGTAACAAATTTGTAAGGTACAAAAAGTAAAAGATTGTTTTGGCTAATGTCACTTGTATCGTAGATGCTAAGTGTTGATTGTATTAATCTTTGGGCATCACTTGTATCAGCTGCATCAACGAGAGCAAACTCATTTCCAACTCTTTCACTTACATTAATATCTAAAATACCAGTTTCAGTGAAGTTCATAGTGACATTTAATTCTCCATTAGAGAAATTTCCATCTTGGTAACTAAATGACCCTGATTGTGGGCAGAGGCTTATGCTTGTTTTTCCTGTGTCACTCTGCATTTGAGTAAGGTCTGTAGGTGAAGGTGTGTAAAAATTTGAGCTTACTCTTAAAGAAGAGGAGCTTATGTTGTAGTTTCTTACTCCAGAAACTGAACTAAGTGAACCAGATGATATAGAGTTATTGTTCTCATCTACTGCTTTTATGACTAGGTTAAAATCTTCCCCCGCTCGTTTATACTGGTTGTCACCAAAAACTTTAAAACTAAAAGGACGAATGGCAAAATTGTCTTGTGAACGGCATATAAAATATTGAGGCACAGTAGACTCAACGGCACTATCACAAGTAATAGGTGCTGTGGAGGTACAGTTACTATCTGGATAAAGGTGAAACACATTACTTATATATGTAGCACAAAGTTTAAACCCAACTATAGCATTTTGATTAGCCTCATTTACTGTGAATGTTGGAGATGAGGCAACATGCGCAGTGGCGTTTGCATCAAAACTGATACTATTACTTATTTTAGTTGTAGAGTTTAAAGGGTATATTGAAACTTCAACACTACCACCATCACTATTTATAGTCTGATAAGCATCGAGAGCTTGGTTCATTGACGCTAGAGAGAGTGAAAATGGTCTGTTTACTATTTTTGTAGAGATGTTTTGGTCAGATGGTGGAACACTAACATTATCCCTAAAAGTATCCCAAGCATTTAAAGAAGAGAGAGAAAAGTCTAAGTTATTTCCTCCATTTTCACTACACTGTTGGAGTAAAATATCGTAATCTTTACCATTGTCTGTGTATTTAGCCTGGTAGATTACTTTTACATTAGCTCGATTAGCTAGTGATACATCGTAGTCTTGAAGATTAAAGGCAAAGTAGGTAGTATCACTTATTCTATCTGTTTGTGTTGCACTGAAATTCCCTATATCGTAAACAAAACCATATTTTGTAGATGGGTTTGTAAAGTAATTTAAACCATCTTGTTTTACAGATATAGTGCTAGAGTAAGAGCTTGTCCCTGTTGTTGTAGAGTGGTTGAGGTTATGAATAGCTCTCTCATAGGCTTTTGAAACAACAAGTGATGTCAAGTCTCTGTTAACACTATTTACAATATCAGTTGAAGTGTTAACAATAAGTCCTAAAGTAGTGTTAATAGGCTCTTTAAAACAGAGGTTACACTCTCCATAACCTAAAGTGTCTGAGCTCCCTTGCTGGTAGAAGTGACCATTATTTCCTGAAATATTTATAGGTCCTTCTGCTGTAATTCCACCATGGACTTCAAAGTTTGAAGAGTTAGCATTAAATTGAGCTGAACCTTCGACATAAAAATAACCTTTCAATACTTCAACATTTCCGCTCGTTAAAAAGTCCATATCTCCTGCCACATAGACAAAAAGGTCGTTTTGATTTCCTAGCTTATTAACATTAAGTCCATTCTTTGTTACTACAAAATCATTTTGAATAAAAATTCGTACAAGACCACCACTTGGAAGTACTATTTGAGGATTGTTTTTTGTAAAGGTGAGTGAGTTAAAAAAGTAATCACCTGGTTGAAGGCTTAATGTATTACTTGATGTTAAGGTAATATCTCCTAAAACCATAACAGGTGTAGAACTTTTATCTAGGGTTGCTGGAGCTAGAGTCATATTAAAGTTTCCATTAAAATCACCATACTCATAGTCAGTTAATGTAGCTGTTGGTGTTGGTTCAGGTGTTCCAAGTTTAGAACTAGCTGACCAACTATAGCTTAGTTTATTAGCTGGAGGGTCAACTCTTTGACAAGATGAAGCACCACCACATCCAGTAGGACTACAAAGTATGTCACCTGTTAATGCCCCTACAGGATAGGCAATAGTCTCTGTAAAACAAGCTTCATCATTATTTGCAGGATGATTAAAACCTGAGTAAATAGAGTCATAAGAAGTAAGTACATTACTAAAAACGCCACAAGAGTAGCTGTCTTGTGCATTTGGAGCAGATAGTGCTAAACAGTCACCTGTTAGAGCAGTATTAATTGCTGTTAATGAGCTTATACAAGTTCTGAAATTTTCATGTGTTGAGCCTGAAAAAACATCGTTTCCTATAATAAAACCGTCATTAAATCTAATGTTCTCAAAACTACTAATATAGCTTGGAAGATAACTACCATGAAGAATATAATCAGCATAAGAGTAATGAATTAGGTCTATAGAATCTGTACCCGTTCCTCCACTAATAGTATGTGTAATAGCCCCGCCTATTGACACATAATCATCACCGTCACCCATAGACTGAGACATACTTACATCACCATCTATTATGACAACATCGTTACCGCGTCCCGCTAAAATACTATGGCTAACATCTCCTGCAACATAAATTTTATCATCGCCATCATTTAGGTCTTGAGAGGCTATAACATCACCACCTATACAGACTTCATCATTTCCTGTATATGCTTGAATTGTATGTCCCGCGGTGTTAGCTATATATATAGTGTCATCACCACTCCCTAAAAGTAGAGTAACAGGAAGATTACCATTGATACTAATTATATCGTTACCCGCACCAGCATCAATAGTATGTCCACCATCACCTTTTAAATAAAGAGTATCGTCACCATCTCCTAAAAGAGCTGTAGCACTTATATTTCCACATACTTCTATAGAGTCATTTCCTGCAAGCATATTTAATGTATGAGCTACATCATTGACTACAGATATTGTGTCATCATTATTAGTTGCTGTAAATTCTGAGGTAATGGAGTCTAGTTGATAATCTGCAGAATAAAGAGTAAGTGTAGTTAAAACAAAAATTAAAGGTAAAAATTTCATAATTGGCTCCTTAAGTTTAAGGTAAAATGCTTGCACCCAAAAAGAGGGCTCAACCTTAAATATATGCTTCTTAATATTAGATTATCTATCTTAAGGGCTTTAAGTATGCTGAAAGTAAATGGATTTGAGTAAAAGAGTAAGTTTTTACTTAATCTTTATTATTTAAAAAAGTTGATATTTTTTCTGCAACACCATACTCTGTAGATTCAGACAGAATTACTTGTGCTGCTTTATTTGAATCAGTATTAAAAAGGATAGGGCCTATAAAGTTAACTATAGATTCTTCTATTGGCGTTTGGATAAGAACAATATTTAAAACAAGAAGATTTGAGTTTTCTGTGATTTCTAACAACTCCTGAGTTGAGTCTGGAATTTCAAAGTCATACTCTTTTAAAACAAAAGGATCAATAAGAGTAAAAGATGTATGCTCATTTTCTAAAGATTGCATTTTCATAAAAACATCATCAATTTTTTCTAACTCTACATGCTTTAAGTCTTCAAAACCAAGAAGAGGTACGGTAACTTCAAATTTCATTAAAAGCCTTTTTTAATATGGATAAAGCATAAAACGTACCTAGTTTAACAATGGTTATATAACTTTAGGATAGAATACAATTTACTTAGATTTAGGAATTTGAATACAATGAAAAGAAAAGTAGCATTAATTATTTTTACATTTTACACTTTTATGTTTATGACGGGATGTACTAAGGATGTTGAAGAGTACAACAAACCAGCAATTTACTGGTACTCAAAAATGATTGAATCAATATCTAACAAAAGCTTAGAAAAAGCAGATAGTTACTACAGTTCACTTCAAGGTGAACATATAGGTTCTCCCCTTTTACCAGAAGCTACTATGATTTTAGCAGTTGCACATATGCACTTTGAAGAGTATCTCTTAAGTGAGCATTTTTTAAATGAATATATTAGAAGATATGCAAATTCAAACGAGAGAGAGTTTGCTGAGTTTATGAAGATAAAAGCTAAATATATGGCTCTTCCAAATCCAAGACGTGACCAAGCTTTAATTAATGAGGCTATGGTTGAAAGTGAAAAGTTTAAACGCCAATACCCTAACTCTGAATATTATCCTGTAGTAGATACAATGATAACAAATTTAAAGATGGCTGAAGCAGCATTAAATGAGACAATAGCTGATCTTTATGAGAGAATAGATAAACCAAAAAGTGCACAATACTATAGAGATATTAAGCCTCAACCATGGATAAAATGGAGTGAGATAGACAGAGCACAAACGCCATGGTATAGAGCTTGGTTTGAGGGTGATGGCACACAGAGTTGGTATGGATTTATGGTTCCAGACACAAGAAGTGTTGTTTCAAGAAACTCTGTAGTAGATAATAATACTACAAATATTAAATAGGAAGAATATATGAAATTAAGTAATTATGGAGAGTTTCCAGCAAATATTCCAGTTATAGCTGAAGATGAACTTTTTTTATATCCATTTATGATTTCACCACTTTTTTTAAGTGATGAAGCAAATATTAGTGCGGCAACCAAAGCGATAGAGGAGAACTCTTTAGTTATTGTATGTCCTACAAAACCCTCTTATGAAGGTGAGCGTTCTTTTGAATCACTTTATGATGCTGGTGTAGTAGGCTCGATTATGAGAAAAGTGGCTCTCCCAGACGGTCGAGTTAAAGTGCTTTTTCAAGGTTTAGCTCGTGCAAAAACTTTAACTAAAGAGTCTGAAAATCCTTTAATAGCAAATGTTGATATTTTAGAGTCTTTTAATGAAGATTCATTAAAAATAGATGCTATTTTAGAAGTAGTAAGAGAAAAAGTAAGAACACTTTCAAGTATAAGCAACTACTTTCCACCTGACTTACTTCGTACAATAGAAGAGAATCATGACAAGAACCGTATAATTGATTTAATCTGCTCAACAGTAAAGTTAAAAAAAGAACAAGCATATAAGCTTTTTATTGAAAGGGATACTGAGCAGAGATTTTTAAATTTAATTGATTTTTTAATTGAAGAGATAGAAGCTAATAAACTTCAAAAAGAGATAAGAACAAAGGTTCATACACATATAGAAAAAGTGAACAAAGAGTACTTTTTAAAAGAGCAGTTAAAACAGATTCAAAAAGAGCTTGGAACAGATACTTCTAGGGATGAAGAGATAGAAGAGTATAGAAAAAAGCTTGATTCTAAAAAAGACAAAATGGGAGAGGATGCTTATAAAGAGATAAATAAACAGTTAGAGCGTTTCTCTCGAATGCACCCTGACTCTTCAGATGCTTCAATGACACAGACTTATCTCGACTGGGTTTTAGAGATACCTTTTGGCTTAATGTCTAAAAAAGCATTAAAAATAGATGATGTTGAGAGACAACTAGATAAAGATCATTTTTCTCTTGAGAAGCCAAAAAAACGAATAGTTGAGTATTTTGCTGTTAAAGAACTTCTTGAACTTCGTGGCGTTTCACAAAAGAGAAGTGCTGGTGCAATTCTATGTTTTTCTGGACCTCCTGGTGTTGGAAAAACATCTCTTGCTAACTCTATAGCGACAGCACTTAAAAGACCTTTAGTGAGAATAGCTCTTGGCGGGCTTGAGGATGTAAATGAGTTACGTGGTCATCGCCGTACTTATGTTGGTGCAATGCCTGGACGAATTACACAAGGTCTAATAGATGCAAAAAAGATGAATGCAGTAGTTGTTTTAGACGAAATAGATAAACTTTCTCGTTCTGGAAGAGGTGACCCTACATCAGCACTTTTAGAGATTTTAGACCCAGAGCAAAATAATGAATTTAGAGACTATTACTTAAATTTTAATCTTGATTTAGGTGATATTATTTTTATAGCAACAGCAAATGATGTTGGTAGAATACCTGCTCCTCTAAGAGATAGAATGGAATTTATTACAGTGAGCTCTTATACACCTCAAGAGAAATATGAGATTGCAAAGCGTTATTTGATACCTCAAGAGCTGAAGAAACATGGACTTAAAAAGTCAGAAGTCAGTATTTCTAAACCAGCTCTTAAAGAGTTGATTCATAGTTTTACAAGAGAAGCAGGTGTAAGAAATCTTCGTCGTCGTATAGCCGATATGAGTCGAAAATCAGCTAAAGAAATTTTAGAGTCACCTCAAACATCGAAAATTTCGGTTACACTTAAAAATTTAAAAGAGTATTTTGACAAAAGTGTATTTGAGATTGAAAAAACAGATAAAGTTCCAGTAATTGGTGTTGTCAATGGACTTGCTTGGACAGCAGTTGGTGGTGATGTTCTTAAAATAGAGTCTATTCGTATTAGAGGCAAGGGTGTTATGCAGTTAACTGGTAGCCTTGGTGATGTTATGAAAGAGTCAGCAAGAATAGCTATGAGTGTTGTAAAGACTATGATAGATACAAAAAGATTAAAAATTAGTGCTGATAATATTCCTTTAACATTTAAAGAAAAAGAGGAAAAACTAAAAGTAGATGCAAGCGAAGTTTATAAACGCTACGATTTGCATATTCATGTGCCAGATGGTGCAACACCAAAAGATGGGCCAAGTGCAGGTATTGCAATGGTTAGTGTTATAGCATCTATTTTAAGTAGTAAAAAAATTCGTTCTGAAATCGCAATGACTGGTGAGGTTTCATTAAGTGGAGATGTATTACCAATAGGTGGTTTAAAAGAGAAATTAATAGCAGCACATAAGGCGGGTATGACTAAGGCTCTTATTCCTGCAAAGAATTATGAGAGAGATATAGAAGATATTCCGAGTGAAGTTAGAGAAGCAGTTGAAATTGTTGGAGTTACAAGAGTTGAAGAGGTATTAAAACAAGTTCTAGTTTAGAACTTGTTTTATAATTAAACGATAACAGTGGCCATTTTTTTCATTAGGTCATCATTTCTTATAGGTTTCATTAAGAATCCATTTGCCCCAAATTCTAAAGCTTCACCTTTTTTAGTCTCATCTGTTGTTAAGACAATAATAGGAACTTGACGAAGATTATCATCAGCTCTTACTACTTTAAGCATCTCGATTCCACCCATAATCGGCATAATTATATCGAGTAAAATAAGGTCTATATCGTCTCGTGATTTTAACTCACCAATAGCATCTGAACCATTTCTAGCTTCAATTACTTCTTTTACTTTTCCAGATTTTTTAAGCATTGATTTTAATAGTTTTAAATTTATCATATCATCATCAACTGCTAGTACAACTAGATCATCTTTTAACATATATATTATCCTTAAATAAATTTTTCAAAGACTAGTCTTAGTAAGTCTTTGTTGATTACATTTTTAATTGTTTCATTAACATAAAGTTTGTCATCTGGGTCTTCTGGAAGAGTTGGATCACTTACTATAACAAGTGCTGATTCTAAATTACGTTCACTTGAGAGTGATTTAACTGTTTTTGAGAACATTTCAAGATTTGATTCTTCAAATTCTCTATCGAAAAGTACAATTTTATAAGAGTTAGTTCGTGTTTTAGACTCTAGTTCTTGTGAAGTTGCAGCAACATCAAAAGTATAACCAAGTGAGTCAAGTATTTTAGTGTAAAGTTTTGCTTCAAATGAGCTTTTCTTCGCTAGTAAAATATCTGCATGATATGTATGTGTCACTTCAACAACTGGAGCTGGCGTTTCAACAACCGGAGCAGGAGCAGCAACAACTGGAGCTGGTGTTTCAACAACTGGAGCAGGAGCAGCAACAACTGGTGCTGGCGTTTCAACAACCGGAG
>Ga0256826_1001343_pt1 | contig 15291 bp, 18 predicted proteins | sample CV79metaG_FD_185975 | JGI IMG/M metagenome (GOLD analysis project Ga0256826, IMG submission 185975) | Hydrothermal vent microbial communities from East Pacific Rise, Pacific Ocean - CV79 | ecosystem: Environmental > Aquatic > Marine > Hydrothermal vents | place: Pacific Ocean: East Pacific Rise...
ATGATTAAAGAGGGTAAACTTAAATCTCTTAAAATTGTTCTTAAAACTGATGTTCATGGTACTCTTGAAGCACTTAGAACTTCACTTTCTGAACTTAGAAATGAAGAAGTTAAAGTTGATGTTATCTCTACTGGTGTTGGTGGAATTACAGAAAATGATGTTGAATTAGCAAGTGCAAGTGATAACTGTATCTTACTAGGATTTAATATTCGTCCAACTGGTTCTGTTAAAGCATTAGCTAAACAAAGAGGTATTGAGATTAGAAATTACTCAATAATTTACCAACTTTTAGATGATGTAACTGGTATGCTTACTGGTATGATGGCTCCAAAATATAACGAAGAAAATACAGGTCAAGCTGAAGTTAAAGAAACATTTAAAATACCTAAAGCAATTGTTGCTGGTTGTGTTGTTGTTGATGGAAAACTTATCCGTGGTGGACTTGTTCGTGTTATTCGTGAGGGTGTTGTTATCTATGAAGGCGCACTTACTTCTCTTAAACGCTTTAAAGATGATGTTGAAGAGATTGGTAACGGTTATGAATGTGGTGTTGTTATCTCAGGTTACGAAGATGTTGTACCTGGTGATGTTATCGAAACATTTAAAAGAGTTGAGCAAAAAGTTAGTTTATAAATGACAGAAGTAGAAATAAAGTTAAAGCGTACAGAGTCAGTTCTTTTAGAACTTATTCCTGAAGCTTTAGGCTCATTAAATGATAAAAGACTTCATGAACTAAATATTATAGATATTAAACTATCACGTGGAAAATCTGATGCAAAAGTCTATATTGATCCTTTAGAATTTAGTGATCAAGAAAAAAGAGACTACTTAAAATTACTTCGTAAAGCTAGACCGATAGTTGAAACTTTTTGTATGAAAGATCAAGGTTGGTTTCGTTCTCCAAAATTTACATTTGAATTTGATGAACAACTAAAAAAATCACAAAATATAGAAGAACTTTTTAAGCAAATAGCAAAACAAAGAGGTGAAGAATCATGAGTTTAGAAAAAGATATAGAATCATTTGTAAAATCAGTAGATTTAGAACTTTATGATACTTCTATTGTAAGTGAAGGTGAAGAGACTATTTATAGAGTTTCAGTTCTTAATACAGCTATTGAAGATGGAAAAAGAAAGGGTGTAAGCCTTGATGCTTGTGTTGAACTAACTCACATGATATCTCCACTTTTAGATGTGACACCACCAGTTTCAGGTGATTATAGACTTGAAGTAGGAAGTCCTGGTATTGAGAGAAAACTTACATCCTTAAAACAGTTTTCTATGAGTATTGGTGAAAATATATCTCTTTTACTAAAAGATAAAACTAAAATAAAAGCAAAACTTTTAAAGGTTGAAAATTCTAAAATATTTTTAGAAATAGATGCTGAAGAAAGTTTTGTTGATTATGGTGAAATAAATAAAGCAAAAACTTATTTTGAATGGTAAATGAAAGTAGATAATAACTTTTATATGTCTCTTGCTCTTAAAGAGGCTTGGAAATATCAGGGTTTAACTTACCCAAATCCTGCTGTTGGCTGTACAATTTTAGGCTCTCATGATGAGATTTTAGCTGTAGAGGCTCATCATGAAGCAGGTAAGCCTCATGCAGAGGTAAATGCTTTAAAAATGGCATATTATAAACTTACAAATAATAAATTCATCCTATCTTTAAAAAACTCTGCTGACATACATAACTTTTTAATTAAGAATCATAATAATATTTTTAAAAATTGCTCAATATATACAACTTTAGAGCCATGCTCAAAAATTGGAAAAACACCAGCCTGTGCAAATCTTATTAGTGAACTTAAAATAAAAAAAATATATATTGGTTCATCTGATTCCTTTCAAGATGATTTTGAAAATGCAAAATTTGGTATTTTAAAACAGGAGTGTGATAAATTGCTTGAACCTTTTAATCTATGGCAAAAAGATAAATTTATCTTTTTTAAATGGGCGCAAAGATTAGATGCAACAACCAGTGGTAAAGTGAGTTCATTAAAATCAAGAACAAATGTACACGCAATGCGAAATGTTTGTGATTTACTTGTTATCGGTGGTAATACTGTCAGGGAAGATAGACCAACTTTAGATGCAAGATTAGTAGATGGAAAAGCTCCAAATATTTTGATATATTCACGTCAAAAAGAGTTTGATAAAACAATCCCTCTATTTCATGTAAAAAATAGAAAAGTTTTTATTTGTGATAATTTAGATTTACTAAATGAATATAAAAATATCATGATAGAGGGTACACAAAAAATGATGGAATTAACAAAAGATATTGTTAATTTATACCTATGTTATTTGCATATAGATGATAAATTTGAAACTTTAAATATAGAAAAAGTTGATGAAGATATAATATCGTGGTTAAAATAGTTTTTTAATAAACAAAGGAAATAGATGAGTTCTCAACTAAATCAAAAACAAGACAAAATAGTATCTATGTTTGATAATATAGCACCAACTTACGATACAGCAAATCGTGTCATGAGCATGGGTGTAGATAAATCTTGGAGAAGAAAAGCTTGTGATTTATCTTATAAATTTTATGGACAAAATTCTATAGATAAAATTGTTGATGTTGCTTGTGGAACAGGTGACATGATGGATTTTTGGAAAAAACGTTCAGAAGTAAAAAATGTAGCTATTGGAGAAATAGTTGGAGTTGATCCATCTGTTGGAATGGTTGATGTAGCTAGAAAAAAATATCCTAAATATAATTATCATATTTCAAAAGCAACAGAGATACCACTTGAAGATAAAAGTGCTGATATTTTAAGTATAACTTATGGAATTCGTAATGTAATGGAACGTACACAAGCTCTTGATGAATTTAACCGAGTTCTTAAAAAAGGTGGATTAGTAGTTATTTTAGAATTTATGAAAAATGAGAATCCATCACCTATTGCAAAAGTTATGAATTTTTATACAAATAAAATACTTCCAAAAGTTGGTGGTTTTATATCTAAAAATTTGGAAGCTTATGAATACTTACCAAACTCAATAGAAGACTTTTCAACTGTTGCAAATATGCAAAAAGAACTAAAAGATGCAGGTTTTGAAATGTTGTACACAAAGAGCTTTTCTATGGATATTTCTACCTTACTTATAGCAAGAAAACTTTAAAATAATGTATACACTTAGTGTATCTTCACTAAATGAACAAATAAAAGGTTTACTTGAGGAGAGCTTTTCTAGAGTTCTTGTTGAGGGTGAACTCTCTCGTATAACTTTTCATAATTCTGGGCATATTTACTTTACTTTAAAAGATGCATCTTCTGCTATTTCATGCGTAATGTTTCGTGGTAATGCAACTAAGTTGAAATTTCAGCTACAAGAGGGACAAAAAGTTATACTTGATGGTGCCTTAACACTTTATAAACCTCGTGGAAGTTATCAGATAAATTGTTTTAGTATTGAACCATCAGGGCAGGGTGCTTTAGCTTTGGCTTATGAGCAGTTAAAGCAAAAACTTTTAGATAAAGGTTATTTTTCTCAAGAGATAAAAAAGCAACTTCCAAAATTTCCTAAAAAAATAGCCATTATAACTTCAGCAACTAGTGCTGCACTTCAAGATATGCTTAGAGTTGCATCTTCAAGGTATAGAGCTATAGAGATAGATATTTATGATGTTTTAGTTCAAGGTGATTTAGCAGCATCAGCAATAGCTAATGCATTAAATTTAGCTGATAAAAAAGAGTATGATCTTATTGTTATTGGTCGTGGTGGTGGAAGTATAGAAGATTTATGGGCTTTTAATGAAGAGATAGTTGCAGATGCAATTTATGGAGCTAAAACTCCAGTTATCTCAGCTGTTGGTCATGAAATAGATTATCTAATTAGTGATGAAGTGGCTGATTTAAGGGCTGCTACACCATCTGCAGCAATGCAAATGTGTTTACCAGATACAAATGAACTTTATCAATATATAGATTCTATATCATCTCAGTTTATACAAGTTATTTCACAAAAAACTCATAACTCTAAGCAAAAATTATATCATTTAGAAGAATTATATAAGCAACACTCCATTGAAAAAAAATTGACTTTAAAATTAGATGAAATAAAGCAATTAAAAGAATCATTTTATCAAGTAATTTCATATAAAATTCAAAATAATTCTAAGGAAATTGAAAATATTAAGCAAAGGTTTCCTCATGTGATTGATTCAAAGATAAATATTGCTCAAAATCAACTAAGAACTTTGCAAAAGATGCTAGAATCAAACCATCCAAAACTAAAAACTAAAAAAGGTTTTGTACAAATTTCTCAAAATAAGAAAGTAATAGATATTTTAGCATTAGAAATTGGTGCTAAATTTGAAGTACAAAGTGATGAGATAATGATAAGTGCAGAAGTTATTAGTAAAAATAAAATATAGGAATTTATATGGCATATCCAGATTTTTTTGATACAGTACAGAGTGTTAAGCTTGCTGATCCACTCTCAAATATTTTAGGTGCATTTGAAAATGGAATTTATGAAGTATCGTTTTTAGAAGTTGTAAAGTCTGCTGGTCATTCATGTCCAACTGTTGCAGGTGCTTACATCATGACAAGTGAAGCTTTAAAAGCTCTTTATCCTAATGAGATGATAATTCGTGGAAATATCGCAGTTGAATTTAGAGAAGATTTAGAAGATGGTGTAGCTGGTGTAATTGGTAATGTAGTTACTCAAATTACAGGCGCTACTGATAAAAGTGGTTTTAAAGGTTTAGCTGGTAAATTTGCTCGTCATTCTCTTATGAAATTCAATTCAAATGTAGATGCTTCTGCTAGATTTACAAGAGTAGATACTGGTAAATCTGTAGATGTATTTTATGATCCATCTTCTATTGCTCCAAGTCCAAATATGGGTCCTTTAATGCAAAAAATGATGGCTGGACAAGCTTCACCTGAAGAATCAAAAGAGTTCGGGATTTTATGGCAAGATAGAGTGAAAAGAATTTTTGAAAATATTCCTAGTGTTATAAAGGTCGAAGAAGTATAGTTATTTTAAAACTATACTCGGAAAATAAGTATGAAGAGTTATCGCTGTAGTAGCTGATAGCTTTTTCATAAGTTTATCAAACTTATCTTCTTTACTCCAAGTTGGATTTTTTACACCACTTAAATTTACCAAGCTCTCTTTTGCATTGAATTTTACACCAAGTTCATCAACTAAGCCAACATCTTTTGCTTGAGATGCTGTAAATATGTGAGCATTAGCAAATATATCACGCTTTTTAATATCAAGTCCTCTTGCTTTTGCTACATCATTTGTAAACATATCGTAAGTTCCGTTGATAACTTTATTTAGTTCATTTACTTCATACGGCATCCAAGCTCTATCACCTGTTCCTACTTTTTTATATTTACCAGCCTGAACAGATTGAGATTTAATACCAAGTTTACTCATAATACCACTCAAATCAGCACCCTGCATAATAACTCCAATACTTCCAACCATACTCCCTGGATTTACAATAATTTTATTTGCCCAGATACTAGCATAGTAACTTCCACTTGCTATAGTTCCTTTAGCATAAACAACAACAGGTTTTATCTCTTTAAGTCTTTTTATAGCATAAGCAATTTCAATTGATGGTGCTACAGCTCCACCAGGAGAGTCAACAACTAGTAATACACCTTTAATCTTATCATCATTTGTAGCAATTTCAATTTGTTCCAAAATTTCTGATACTTCCATAATAGCTCCAACTAGATTTATTTGTTGAAGATTTACAGGATTTAAGTTTTTTTGTTCATCTGGGGCAAAGATAAGAAATAGTATTAGTACAAATATCATAGCCTTAAAATGGTTCTGAATATAGCTTAATGTTGATGTGATTAGTGAAAATATATTTTTTAAAAGATTCATTTTTAGTTGTCCTTTTCTAACTTACCATTTATATAAATTTTACTGATATTATATCTATGTAAAATTAAATGAATAGCTAATTCTTTTGTAGGTATAGAGTCTAAGTCTAAAATAAGCATATCTGCATTTTTACCCTCTTTAATCTCTCCTGTATTTAGTCCTAAAGCATCAGCTGCATGTTTTGTAACACCATCTAAAAGTGTTTGTGCAAACTCTAAAAGTGGAGCTGATGGGTGCATAAAAAGTGACATTTTCATCTCTTCAAAAAGGTCAAGTTTATAATTTGAACTAAGACCATCAGTAGCAACTATCCAACGAATATTTTTATTATTTAATGCTTTAATATTTAAAGTTGGATTTCCCAAAAGTCTATTTGATATTGGACAGTGAATAATTGTATGCTTTTTATTTTTTATAGTTTCTAATTCTAGTTCATTTGCTTGAACCACATGAGTTAACAAAGTTTCAACATCATTAAAATGTTCTAAAAATTCATGAGAATCACTAACATTTGTTTTTTGTTTTAGTAAATTTTCAAAAAAATCTTTAAACTCACCATCACTATTATCTAGCCAGTTTCTCTCAGCTTCACTTTCCATAAAATGAGCAGTTAGTTTTAGGTTTTCATTTTTAACAATTTTAATCGCTTTTTTGATTAAAACAGGATGAACAGAATATGGTGAGTGAATAGCTACTGCTGGGTAAAAACCATCTCTTAAAATAGTTTTACTTGCATCAAGTCGAGATAAAAAATCTCCAAAAAGTGTATCTGCCATAACTGCTTGGCTACCTATAAGCTCATTAAAAAATACAACATTTTGTTTGGCTTTTTCACAAGCATCTAAGTCCATTCCATGAGAGCTTATAGCCCCAAATGTTGTAATACCTGAATCCAGCATTGAATCAATTGCTTTACTCATACATGAAGTGTCACAATTATCTATAATTTCTTCACGATTTTCAATTACACTATAAAGCCAAGATATAAAATCACCATAAGATAAATGAGTTTTATTTGCTGAAAATTCTAGATGTACATGAGCGTTTATCAGCCCGGGCATAAGTAATGAATTTTCTCTAAGTGTTGTAACTTTGGCTTCAGGATATAGCTCAATTAGCTCTTCAAAAGGTGCTATTTTTTTTATTTGTTTTTCAAAAGCAATAGCTTGATTTTGTAAGATGGCTTCTGAAGTATATATATAATGTGGTACGATTATTTGCATTTTATTTCTTTGTATAATTAAGTTTGTAAATTAGATTATACACTTTTTAAATTTACAATAAAACTCATTTTAATATAATATTAGATAAAATAGCTCTTTAAAAGTTTAAACAAAGGCAAAAGATGAAAATAGTAGTAATTCAAGGACCAAACTTAAATATGTTAGGTGTTCGTGAACAAAATATTTATGGTCCAATGAAGCTAGAGCAAATTCATGCTCAAATGAAAGAGTTTGGAAGTCAAAGTGGTATGGAAGTAGAATTTTTCCAGAGTAATTTAGAGGGTGAACTTGTAGATAAAATTCAAGAATGTTATGGTGATGCTCAAGGAATTATTATCAATGCAGCAGCATATACACATACTTCTATTGCTATCCGTGATGCTCTTGCAGCGGTAAATCTTCCAACTATTGAAGTTCATATCTCTAATATTCATCGTCGTGAAGATTTTAGAAAAGAAAATATGATTGCTCCAGTTTGTACATCATCTGTTATAGGTTTTGGTCCATTTGGTTATCATATGGCTATGGTTGGAATGACTCAAATTATGAATGAAATGCATGCTGCACAAGAGATGCAAAAACAAGCACAAGCAGCATCTGGGGAAGCTAAGTAATTTGTACTTAAAACGTAAACTCTCCAATACTTTACGAACATATAAAAGTTTACGTTTTCCTATTAATTTAAAAACCAATAGTGCTTATAGATATACAGCAACTATTGGAATTGGTGGAAATGTTGGAGATGTCAAACGAAGGTTTGAACATCTTTTTCATTTTTTAAAAAGAGATAAAAAAGTTGATTTATTATCTACATCATTGATTTTGAAAAATCCTCCTTTTGGCTTTGTAGAGCAGGAAGATTTTTTAAATTCAATTATAATTATAAAAACTAATATGCAAGCATTAGAATTGTTAAATCATCTTTTGCGTTTAGAAAAAAGATTTGGACGAAAAAGAAGTTTTGCAAATGCTCCACGGACATTAGATTTGGATATTATTTTTTTTGATAATAGAGTTATAAATTTAGATAAATTAAAAATCCCACATTTAGAGTGGTTTAAAAGAGAGAGTGTATTGATACCATTGATGGATATAATATAAAATGAAAATATTTACTTTTACTGGAAAAACACCATCAGAAGCACTTAAAAAAGCAAAGATGGATATTAACTATGATCAAATGCTTCATATAGATACTAAAGAGATACAAAAAAAATCTTTAGGTCGTGAAGCGATGTATGAAATAGTAATGGGTATAGAAAATATGCAACATAATACATACAATTCTCCTAAGCAAACATCAAAAACTACAAGAGATGAAAGACCATTAACACAAAAAAGTGCTGATGTATTGTATGATATTTCATCTGCTGCTAAACAAATCTCTAAAATAGCAGATGTAAAAGAGCCATTATATGAATTTAATGATCTTTCTTCACAAAAACCGTCATTTGAACCAAAAGAACTAAAAGATATAAAATCAGAAATTTCTAAACTTGGTGATAAAGTAAAAATAATTCAAAATATGTTTTGGGATGAAAAAGCACCAGATTTACAAAGTGCTATCCCATCAGAATTTGCAGAGATATATCGTTTAGCTTCACAAAGTGGTATGAATAAAGAACATTTAGATGAAATTATGAGAGTAACTCTAGAGTTAATGCCATTTAAAATGAAAGAAAATTCTACAACTGTAAAAAGATATTTTCAAACATTACTTCGTAAAATGGTACCAGTTAGAATTGAGTCTAAAGTATCTGTGGGAAATAAAAAAGTTATTATGCTCGTTGGTCCTACAGGTGTGGGTAAAACTACTTCAGTTGCAAAATTAGCCGCTAGGTACTCTTATTTATTAGATAAAAAGTATAAAGTTGGTTTGGTTGTACTTGACACTTACCGTATTGGTGCAGTTGAACAGCTCATGCAGTATGCAAGAATGATGAAGTTAGGAATTGAGACTGTTGTTGATCCACCTGAATTTTCATCAGCACTTGAATCTTTAAAATATTGTGATTATATACTTATAGATACAATGGGGTCATCCCCTTATGATAAAGGTAAAATTGAAAAAATATACGAATGTCTTGGTGCTAATACGACAAGTTATGATATTGATGTAGTTCTAGTAATGCCTAGTTCCATAAAATATGAAGATTTAAAAGCTACTTATGATAATTTTTCATCATTAAATATAGATACTTTAATGTTCACAAAATTAGATGAAACTAGAGGATTTGGAAATATTTTTTCTTTAGCTTATGATACTAAAAAACCTATTAGTTATTTTTCTGTAGGACAAGAAGTACCTGAAGATTTAGTTGTAGCAAATAGTGATTTTTTAGTAGAATGCTTACTTAATGGCTTCAATAGGAGTAAAGCATAATGAATCATCAGGCTAAAAAATTAGAAGAACTAGTAGCTTCAAATAAAAAGAAAAAGTCTAAAAAAACTAGATTTATTGCAGTTACATCTGGTAAGGGTGGTGTTGGAAAAAGTACAATAAGCTCAAATTTAGCTTATGTTTTATCTCAAAGTGGATTAAATGTTGGTATTTTTGATGCAGATATTGGTCTTGCAAATTTAGATGTTATGTTTAATGTTAAAATTAAAAAAAATATTTTGCATGTTTTAAAAGGTGAGGCGAGTGTAAGTGAAATTCTTATTCCAATTACAAGAAATTTAATTTTAATTCCAGGTGAAAGTGGTGATGAAATATTAAAATACTCAAATCAAGCACTTTTTGAACGCTTCATGAGCGAAGCAGAAGTATTAGATAAATTAGATATTATGATTATAGATACTGGTGCTGGAATTGGTGAACATATTCAAATGTTTTTAGATGCTGCAGATGAGGTTATTGTTGTAACTGTTCCTGATCCAGCTGCTATTACAGATGCTTATGCAACCATAAAAACAATAGCAACTTTAAGAGATGATATAAGTTTGATTATGAATCAAGTTAGAAATGAAAAAGAAGCAACAGCTATTTATCAAAAGATAAATAAAGTAGCATTAGCAAATATTGGTTCACAATTAAATTTAAAATTGATTGGTAAAATTAATAGTGATACTAAAGTTTCTTCATCTATTAAGCAAAGAACACTGTTTTGTTCAACTTATCCATCATCATCTGTGCATAATGATATTATCAGCATTGCAAATAATATATCAAGTGCATTGGAACGAAATGTGCTAGTAACACCTAGTGAGAGCGGATTATCAGGACTTTTTAAGCGTTTGATAAAACATTTTTAAATAAATTTTAGGGTAGTATGGAATGTTAGGCGAAAACTTTGTATATTTTTTTACTGTTCAAGGTTTCTTTATGGGAATAATATTTGGAATATTAAAATCATTTGATGCAACTGGTTTACTTATGTATACTTTTTTTATAACAATATTTTTCTATTTATTTTCTCATTTAATTGTAGCATTTTACTACAGAACAACATTGGTTAGAACATATTTTTTTCCAAGAGATTTACATGAAAAAGAGCTTGATATATTTGTAAAAGAGATAAATAAGAGAGAAAAGCTTATTGATTCTGCAGTTAAAATTACAGATGCAGCTATTAAAATGAATGCTCTTGAACTGGAGGGAAAATAATGTTTGATGCATATTCTCAAGATATAAAACATAAAGAAGATGAGTTGGCAATTCAATATCTTCCTGCAGTAAAAGGGATGGCATATAGACTCAAAGAAAGGTTACCTTCTTCCATAGACTATATGGATTTATCAGCAATTGGTACTGAAGAGTTAATAAAACTAGCACGAAGATATGATGAAGCATTAAATGATTCTTTTTGGGGTTATGCAAAAAAGAGAGTATATGGAGCTATGCTTGATTATCTAAGAAGCTTAGATATACTTTCTCGTGCTAGTAGAAAACTAGTAAAAGCAATAGATTATGCTGTTGAAGAATATAGACTTACAAATGAAGATGAACCTACTGATGCGGAGTTAGCTATTATTTTAGATGAGGATGAACAAAAAGTTCATGATGCACGAATTGCTTCAACTATTTACACAGTAATGCCTCTTCATGATCAACTTCAAGTTGGTGATGAGGGTGCTGCATTGGCAAAAATAGAAAAAGAAGAATTAATAGATGTTATTAAAAAAGTTTTAGGTGAATTTGCAGAGCGTGAACAATTGATAATCCAATTTTATTACTTTGAAGAACTAACACTAAAAGAGATTAGCAGTATTTTAAATATAACAGAATCTAGAATTTCTCAGATTCATAAATCAGTTATATTTAAAATAAAAGAAAGTATAGGCGCATAATATGGCTGATATACTTTCACAAGAAGAAATTGATGCTTTATTAGATGTCGTAGAGGATGAGGGTGAGGTTCTTGAAGGTGGGGATGATGGACTTTCAACACAAAGACAAGTAACTTTATACGATTTTAAAAGACCAAATAGAGTTTCAAAAGAGCAACTTCGTGCATTTCGTGGTGTTCATGATAAAATGGCTAGATCTTTAGCTTCTCAAATCTCATCTATCATGAGAAGTATAGTTGAAATACAACTTCACTCAGTTGATCAAATGACTTATGGTGAGTTTTTGATGTCTTTACCAAATCCTACTTCATTTAATGTGTTTTCTGTAAAACCATTAGAGGGAAGTGGAGTTATAGAGATAAATCCATCTATTGCTTTTCCAATGTTAGATAGACTTTTAGGTGGAAAAGGAGAACCCTTTGATGCCTCAAGAGAATTCTCAGATATAGAACTCTCTCTTTTTGAAACAATTCTTAGAGTTATGATGAGTACTTTAAAAGAGGCTTGGGGTCCAGTTATGGAGATATATCCCACAATAGAATCAAAAGAATCATCTCCAAATGTTGTACAAATTGTTGCTCAAAATGAGATTGTAGTAATGGTTGTTATGGAAATTATAATTGGACAAAGTTCAGGTATGATGAATATTTGCTATCCTGTTATTGCACTTGAACCAGTACTTCCAAAGTTAGCATCTCGTGATTTAATGCTAAATGAGACAAGTACTAAAAAAAGTAGAAATACAGAACTTCAAGTTCTTCTTGGTGGTGCAAAAGTTGGAATAGAAGCAATGCTTGGAAATATAGAACTTACACTTAAAGATATTCTTGATCTAAAAATAGGGGATATAGTAAGACTTTCGAATCCAGCAAATGATGTAGTTACTGTTTATGTTGATGGAAAAGATAGGTTCCGTGGCGAAATAGGATTAAGAAGATTTAGAAAATCTATTAAGATATCAGAAATAGTATATACGGAAAAAGATGCAGTTAAACGAGCATTAGAAAGTTTTGAAATATCAAGAAGAGATAAAATTTCTGGTGTTAAGAAAATTATAGAAGAAGAAAAAGATTTACCTGATAATAGAGAAGGAGAGTAGTACATGAGTGATTTTATGACACTTTTTAAAGATGAAACGGTTGGTACTATTGAAGCATTGGTTGGACAAGCACCTACTTTAGAACTTAAAGAAGAACAAGAATTAAGTATTATCTCAAATATTATACCTCCTATAGTTCTTTTAAAATTAACTGTATCTGGTGATATTAATGCATCAGCGATGGTCGCATTAACCCCAAATTTGGCTACCACATTATCTGATATGATGATGGGTGAAGAAGAGAGTAATAGAGAAGATGTTACAGAAGATGATTTAGATGCTGCAAAAGAGATAGTATCAAATATATTTGGAGCAATTGGTAATTCACTGTCTGCTCAAAAAGAATTACCTGTTTTATCTTTTAATGTGGATAATGTAGAAGTAGTACCTGAAGGTGATGAAGTAAGTCTTGAAGATTTTGCTAAAATGTATATTTATAATTTTTCTATGGGTAGTTTAAATTCCTTACTTATGTTTATTGTAGATGAAAAGTTAAATAATTCTATAAATGGGATAAATAATAATTCACAAGAAGTTTCAGATGCTGATTCTTCATCTACAGATGCTGAAAATTCCTCTGAAATATCTTTAAATGAAGAAGAATTAGGAAATATTTCTTTAATTATGGATGTAAAGCTACCTGTAAAAGTAAGAATTGGTAGAAAAAAGATGTTATTAAAAGATGTTTTAAATATGGATATTGGTTCTGTTATAGAGTTAAATCAATTAGCAAATGATCCATTAGAAATATTAGTGGATGATCATATTATAGCTGAGGGTGAAGTTGTGATTGTAGATGGAAATTTTGGAGTTCAAATCACTACTATTGGTACAAAAAGAGAAAGACTTGCTCAGTTAAAGTCATAGCCTATGAAAAAAAAACAATATAAAAAAGATGAATTAGCAAAAAAATATGCAAAAGATATAAAAACTGCTGATGTATGGTCTGTTTTTAAAATTATTGCAGATTTTGTAAAGGGTTTTGATGAGTTAGGTGATCTTGGACCAACAGTTACCATATTTGGAAGTGCAAGAACAAATAAAGATAATGAATATTATAAACAAGCTCAAGAGTTATCTTCTATGTTAGCTCATAAAGGTTTTAATATTATGACAGGTGGTGGACCTGGAATAATGGAAGCTGCAAATCGTGGTGCTCATGAGAATAAAGATGTTGAATCAATTGGTTTAAATATAGATTTACCTTTTGAACAAGTTCCAAATCCGTATACATCTAAAGAACTTACTTTTGATTACTTCTTTTCAAGAAAAGTTATGCTTGTTAAATATTCTATTGCTTATGTTATTTTTCCAGGTGGCTTTGGAACTTTAGATGAGTTGTTTGAATCTTTAACATTGATTCAAACAAGAAAAGTTACAGGTGTCAAATTATTTGTAATAGGTACTGAGTTTTATGAACCATTAATAAATTTCATAAAAGACAAACTTTCAAAGAATGGTATGATTGATGAAAATGATATAGAACTTATTTGTTTAAGTGATGATTTAAAATATGTAAGTGAAGAAATAGAAAAATCATTGCTAGAACAAATAAAGATGTTAAAAGAAGTAGGGCTTGGACATACTAAATACTATAAAACATTATTAGAATTTTCACTAAAGTAAAATATTGAGGACTATATGAGTAAGATATTAATTGGAATGAGTGGTGGAATAGATTCGACGATTTCTGCATTACTTTTAAAAGAAGAGGGTCATGACATAGAAGGTTTATATATGAAACTTCATTCAAACCCTGGTTATCATGAGATTCATTTAGCTCGCGCACAAAAAGCTGCTGATTTTGTAGGTATGCCACTTCATGTACTAGATTTACAAGATACCTTTAATGAAAAAGTTTTTAAACCTTTTATAGATACTTACGCTGATGGAAAAACTCCAAATCCATGTGCATTATGCAATCGTAATTTAAAATTTGGTGAAATGGTAAATTTTGCTGATAAGATAGGTGCTAATTTTGTGGCAACTGGACATTATATAAAAACAGATGGTGAGTTTTTTTATGAAGCTGATGATGATACAAAAGATCAAAGTTATTTTTTATTCTATGTAAATAAAAATATTTTATCAAGACTTAAATTTCCTTTGGGAGATAGAAAAAAAACTGATATTAAAAAGTTGGCTGCATCTATTGATGGACTAGAGTCTTTTGCGTCACAAGGTGAATCAAATGAAATATGTTTTGTAGATACTGTTTATACTGATGTTTTAAAAGATTATGTAGATGTAGATAAAGTTGGTGAAGTTCTTGATCAGGATGGAAATATAGTTGGAGAGCATAAAGGTTATATGCATTATACTATAGGTAAACGAAGAGGTTTTACAGTAAAAGGTGCTCATGATCCACACTATGTAGTAGATATAAATCCAAAAACAAATCAAATTATAGTTGGTAAAAGAGATGAGTTAGCTTGTAATCATGTAGTTTTAAATAATTTAAATCTATATACCGATGAGAAAGAATTTGAAACAACGGTTAAGTTAAGATTTAGAACGAAATCTGTGCCCTGTAAAGTAATAATAAAAAAGAATAAAGCTTATGTGTCTTTAAAAGAAAGTGTTTTTGGTGTAGCAACTGGCCAAGCAGCAGTTTTTTATGATGATAATAAGTTACTTGGTGGCGGTTGGATTGAGCAAAATAAATAATTTCAGAACTTCTCCAGTTGTTTAAGAATCTTCTAAGCATATCTTACCTATAATTCCCATCCACAAACAAAGAGACTTAACGTTTAAGAATCTAGCCACTCCATAAGGGGAAAGCGATTGTTTGAGATCATTGAAAACTAAGCAAGTA
>Ga0256826_1001344_pt1 | contig 15290 bp, 13 predicted proteins | sample CV79metaG_FD_185975 | JGI IMG/M metagenome (GOLD analysis project Ga0256826, IMG submission 185975) | Hydrothermal vent microbial communities from East Pacific Rise, Pacific Ocean - CV79 | ecosystem: Environmental > Aquatic > Marine > Hydrothermal vents | place: Pacific Ocean: East Pacific Rise...
AACTGTAGATGACAAAGTACTTCTATACACAAGGCGGCTAGGTGAAGAAGGGAAACATCAACAAGAAGATTTCTATATTTCTATAAAAGGGAAAGGTAACAAATGGGTAGCGGCACAGAACATGGGAAATTCAATAAACACACCACTTAATGAGGGCGCAGCAAGCATTTCAGCTGACGGGAAAACCATTATTTTTACGGCCTGTGAGCAAAATGGCGTGTACGGATATGGGAGAACTGGATACGGAAGCTGCGACTTGTTCTTTACTCGAAAACGAGGAAATAAGTGGAGTAAAGCTGTAAACTTAGGTCCTCCCATCAATACAAGTAACTGGGAAAGCCAACCTAGCCTGTCCTCCGATGGTGAAACTCTATATTTTGTAAGAGGAGTGAGTCGTGGTAATAGAAGAGAGTCGGATATATATGTGAGTTCACTTGACAATGATGGATATTGGAGCAAGCCAAACAAACTTCCGTCCACTATCAATACAAATGAAGCTGAGGAATCTGTACTCATCCACCCTGATAACCGTACCTTGTATTTCTCTTCTAGGGGGAAAATCGGAATGGGTGGCTCAGATATTTTTATCAGTAAAAAAAACATGAATAACGAATGGGAAGAAGCTGTGAATTTAGGATATCCCATAAATACTTTTAAAGACGAGAACAGTCTTTTAGTGAGCCCAAATGGTGAAATTGGTTATTTTGCATCTGACAGAAATGGAGGAATGGGTGGGCTTGACTTATATTCTTTTAAAATGCCAGAAGAAATAAAACCTGACCCGGTTACATATTTCAAAGGTGTGGTTTACGACTCCTTGAGTAGAAAATTATTAAGTGCCAAAATTGAGCTTATTGATATAAAACAAGGGGAAACAGTTTATTCTTCGGTTTCTAATTCTCAGTCTGGTCAGTTTTTTTTAACATTAAATCCACAACATAATTACATGATTAATGTATCAAAAGATGGGTATTTATTTTATTCGGATACTTTTATTATTGAGAAGAATTACGCACAGATGAAACCATTCTTAAAAAACATTCCTTTACTCCCTATTCGGGTTGGAAGTAGCATCGTACTAAAAAATATTTTCTTTGAATTAGACAAAAGCAACTTAAAAACCGAAAGCCAATCTGAGCTTAACAAGCTCTTTGACTTCCTCGTGCAAAACAAATCCATAGTTATTGAAATTGCCGGGCATACTGACAAACAAGGTAGCCATGAATATAACTTAAAACTATCAGAAGATAGGGCTAAGGCGGTTTATAATTTCTTGATAAGTAAAGGGATTGATAAAAATAGAATGCAGTACAAAGGATATGCATTTGATAAACCGATAGATACTAATGACACGGAGGCAGGCAGAGCTCGAAACAGAAGAACGGAATTTATAATAATAAGCAACTAAGGTCTATTATGATTTCTTTGCCGTCTTTCGCTTAATCTCTTGAGCATTTTTCGTCTAAAATCTTTTTCGGCCTTCATAAGCTTTAAAACTTTTTTAGCAGAAACAACTTCCAAGTACTTATTCTGATACTCTTTAGTTAAGTCATTCATTTGGGTCATATGGTCTTGGAAAAATGCTAAGGCTTCTTTAGCCTCTCCCTCGGAGAGTTCCCCAAAATTCCGTACTACTTCTTTTCTATATTTATTTGCTTCGGACATAAGCTCTTTACGTTTCTTTTCACTCTCGTTATAAAGAGGCCAAAAAACTGCAGCCTCCTCTGGGGTTAAATCCATAGCATCAGTAATAAAAGATATTTTTTGAGCATAATATTTTTCACCTACCATCGCTTGCTCTTCTATATGCTGTGCCCAAAGTCCGCTGATACTAATGTAAAAAATTCCAATCAGGATTATATATATTTTTTTCATGGGTAATTTTATTATTAAGTGTTTATAATCTTTTTATTTCAAGCAAATATTACTCAGTAAGAATTCTATAGCAGAAATCTTTGTTGAATAATTATACTACTCTTCATTATTTAGTCCAATATATTCATTTATAATTTCTTCGTTTGTTACTCCGTCGGCAAGGAGTGCATCGATTTCACCAAGACTCGTATCATCTACGTCTAATTCTGCCTGCTTTACTTCTTCGGCAATCCACATATCGCTATATCCTGCGTATTGATCCAAATCATCGAAAAAGGTCAAATCTGAGTCTTTCATTCTATTTGAAGGAAATAGCAAAATAAAACCAATAATTAGTGCAGCAGCAGTAGAAATGCTCATGGCCAACCATGAATTCATGGATGTAATTTTTCCTGAGGACTTTTTAGCTGCCCCCGAAGTTTTTTGGAGTATTTGAGTTTCTAAATCATTGAAATATGACTCAGGAACATGAAAGCTAGATGTACTTTTCTTTAAGCCCTCCTGCCAATTGTTTATGTTTCCTTTTTTATTCATCGCCTTGCTTTGATTCATATATTCATAGAAAGTTTAAATTGTTCTTATAAATTCTTCAATTTTCTTCACTGCATGGTGGTAATTAGCTTTTAAGGCTCCTTCCGATTTTCCTAGCACTTCAGCTATATCCTTATATTTCATATCTTCAAAATATTTCAAATTAAAAACCAGCCTTTGCTTTTCCGGCAATCGTAATAATGCTTTCTGTAATTTCTTTTGAAAATCGTTACCATCAAAATACACATCGGATTCTAAGTTATTAAAAAGCACATCTCCAAAGTCTGTCATACTCACGCTTCTTCGCTTCTTTTTCTTTAAAAACGCTAGCGATTCATTTATAGCAATTCTATAAATCCAAGTGTAAATATTTGAATCGCCTCTATATTTTCCCAAATTTTCCCATACTTTAATGAAGGTATTCTGAACCACATCATCAGCATCTTCATGGATGATAACAATGCGGCGTATCACCCAATAAACACGTTCCTTATAAGTAGACAAAATTAACCTGAAAGCTCGATCCTGGCTATTTTTATCCCTCAATAAACTAATAATATCTATAGATGTTTTTTGCTGCAAATTATTTTGTTTGGGTTCTTAGATATACAAATAAACAAATGGTTTAACACAAATTCTTAATTAAACTTGATTAGGGCAATACATTTAGCATCAGATGCAGAAAGATTCTTTTAATAAGAACCAGCATCAAGTAAAGAGAATAATTTTTACTAATTACAAACCATTTTTTACTTCTTTTTTGAGAGTAGAAATAGCTTCATAAATAGGGTTTGGTTCTAGAGAAGTAAAATTCTGAATTATTAAACCTCCCAATTGATTAGACTTAGCATCTGATTTCAAACTACCGGCTGCAAAATTGATTTGTTTAATACACTCTTCCTTTGCGTTAGTAACTTTTTGCCAGGCCTGATCAGAAACATATAATTGTTGACTTAAATTGTGTTCAAACTCATCTCTAATAGATTTAATTAAAATGGTTTGCAATTGAAAAGAAGATAGTTGAGGATTGCTATTCCTAATAATTAATTGATGAGGGTGGATTCTTTCTAAAAATAATATTAAACGCTCATAGGCCTGTAACCTAATAGGAAGCAACACATCCTGATTTTTCTTTCTATTTGCTTTTTGTTCTTCCAGTTCAAACTTCTCCAATTCCTTCTTATTTTGCTGCTTTATTAAAAAGTATGCTGTAAGAAAAACTATCAAAGAAGGCAATGCGTATTGTAAAATATCAAAAATAACCATAGTATATTTTTTTAACAAATGTAATCCGAAAATTTGAAATAGCAAGATATTATAAGCTTTAAAACAACCATCATTAAATACAAAACATATTGATATTTATTCAATTAATGACTTCGTGTTTACTCTTTTGGCAAAACTGCTTTTTTCATGAGCTGCAGCATCATTTTTTTATCTTTTGCGGCAATAGTAAGCAAGAGCTCCAATACACTTGTTCGGCTAATCCCAAGTGTTTTTTGATAATATTTCAATAAATCATAATTGGTTTTACTTAGCCTAAATCCTGTATGTATTTTATGAACACTCATGCTTTTTTATTAAAATACTCTTTCATTAAAGCAGCGCGATATTTGGAATTATACTTACCAATGCCTGTGCTTTTTTCAAAAACGCCATATTTTACACGACCTTTTGCTCTTGCAATAAAGGAAAGTTCATCCACATAAGTTACTTCACATTCAGTCCTATTTACCCACACAGTATCGCCTACTTCAACTCTTGAAAGATCGTTACTACTGGCAAGAAGTTTCTTTTTCCACATTTTATACTCTTGAGTTAAACGAATAAATTCCACTTCATTACCACCCATATCAGGATGCAATACTAAAGCCTTTTTACGATACTCGTTTTTCAACTGTTTTTCAGTAGATATTGCTTTTAAATACATTGATATAATATTAATTAGAGTACAAATGTAAAACAATGTCAAACAAAAAGCAAGTATATTACTATATTTTAATTGTTTAATGGCTATTACCAGATTATAAACTAGGAACTAATTTATTGATTATCATCTCCATGAAAATGATACTTTTGCAATAAATAAATGTGAAGTTATGGAAGAGAAAAAGCGTGACGGTAGAAACAGAAAAAACATTAAAGTTGGTGCAGAAGTTGAAATAGTCCAGAAGCACCATCAAAGGAGTGGAGAACTTACTGTTGGTGTTGTTTCGCGACTTTTAACAAAATCTGCCAACCATCCACATGGGATAAAAGTACAATTAGAAACTGGTGAAGTAGGTAGAGTAAAATCAGTATTATTAAACTGATAAAAAAAAGCTCCAAATAAAAAGGATTGTTCTCTTTATTTGGAGCTTTATTATTGACCAAGTAGGTTTAGGGAGCTTTGTTATTGAACTATTAAAGCCCTAGTTTCTATTTGTTTACCATTCTCTATTTTTAACAAATAGAATCCGGTAGATAAATTGGAAATATCCAATTTAGTCATAGGAAGAACATGATTCTTTTGCATCACAAGTTTTCCTGAACTATGAAAAATAGAAACCATCATTGCTTCCTGTGTATCTTCTGATATTTGAATAAAATCTTGAGCAGGATTGGGGTATACTAAAAATGCATGATCTTTTGACTGCGAATAGACAGCATTTGGTGCAGCAGCAATTTCCACATCGTCAATTTGCCATGTTTTACCGCTACCAGCTAAGGATGTGTATTGAAATGCAATATATACTTGTGTACCAACAATTTGACTTAAATCAATTATTCCAGATTCTACCCAGTTATAATCACCTTCGGACCAATTTGCCAATGAGCTTAAATCTTGCCATGTTGCACTGCTTGGATCACTAATACCATCATAGTTAGTTGAATATTTCAAATAGATATGTACATTATTATCATCGTAATCTTTCATTGAAGATCTAAATGTTAATTCTTCTTCAGTATAGGCGTTAAAATTAATGGCCGGAGTAATCATCCAATCATTATTTTCAATATTTTCTGACCCATTATAATTGGACATTTTAGCATAATAATCACTGTTATAATCATCGTTATGCCAAACTTGCTCATCCCCTGTTACACTATACTCAACAAATATTCCAAGTGTTTGATCATTAAAATCCTCCATAAAAGGCAAACTAATAAATCCAGCATTTTGGTTTACTTGATAATTATAAATTGGCGATTGTGTTGTGTTGGATTCGTTATCAGTAGCCACCACACGATAATAAACTAGTTGGCCGGCAGCTTGCCCAGGGATTTGAGCAGAATAAGTGGAACCGCTAGATGTCATATTTAATTCGATATTTAAATTTGAACTACTGAAACCATATCGTAATACTGCAGATTCTACAGTCCCATCATCGGTAATATTCGCACTCACCATTACAGCAACAAATTCGTTGGGTGAGTTTGGGTCTTGATTAACATTAGTGATTACCGGAGCTGAAACTCCACCCCAAACCATTCCAACATATTCTGGATGATCCACAAAAGGGTTTCTGTTATTTTGGATATTATAAATGGCATTGTTTCTATCAATTTCTTTTTGACTTACCGGATCGTTTTGATCCCAGTCTAAAATTAGTTCTAAAAACCAATCTTCGTATACAGGATATGAGCTACCATCTAAAGTAGCATCAGCATTTGAGCTATTATTTTCCCAACCAGCAATAATATCCTCATAGCGAGTAGCCATATAAAAATACACTCGGGCAAAATCACCTTTATATTCATCAATAGGCTCAAAGATAGTACCTGAGTAACCGGGAGTTGAATTACTACCCTTTTTACAACCATTCATGCTTGTCCAACTTGGGTTATTGGTTTCTCCAAATGGATAATTGCTTCTTTTTGAGTTGACATAACCATCAGTTGGAACGATATGAAAAAGATCTGTTACCATTGGAGCTGCATCGTTAAACCAACTTTTGGGAAAACTATGTTCTCTGTTATAACAATCACCTTCGCTAGAGTAATTCCCACATTGGTCACTGCCGAAAGTATACTCATAAGGAGGAGTACCACCAGGCACGTCGGAATACATATCCCATACTTTACCATTTGGTTTTGCATCAGTAGATTCAAAATGAGTCCATATTGAACCATAAGATTGGGCATAATGATCGTTTATAATCTCATATAGAGCAGTTTTTAATGATTCGCCACTCAATCCTTCAGCACTGTCATAATATCCATTAGGAATTTGTGCAGAAACACTCATTATAATAATGAGTAAAAGTAATGTTGTAAAAATTCTGTTCATTTCTATTTATTTTTTAATCTAAGGATTAATTCCACTTTAAGGGCGGCAAAGTTAATAAAATGCACAAGCTATTCAATAATAATTTTACAATGCATGCATAGTATTTTTTTCTATCTTTGCTATTATAATAAAATTATATGCATATGAAATCAAAGCTATCAGAATTACTGAATATTGACCATCCTATCATTATGGCACCCATGTTTTTAATATCCAATTCAAAAATGGTGATTGAAGCTTTACAAAATGGAATTACAGCAGCTATCCCTGCATTAAATTATAGGACAGACGCTGATTTCAGAAAAGCTATTGAAGAAATAAGACGCCAAACAGACAAGCCATTTGGTGTTAATTTAATTGTGAATAAATCCAATATTAAATATAAAACCCAACTAGAAACTTGCATTGACACAAAAGTTGATTTCATTATTACATCGCTTGGGAGCCCTCGTGAAGTTATTACTAAATGTAAACCATTAGGAATTAAAGTTTTTTGTGATGTTGTTGACACAGTATATGCTCAAAAAGTAGTTGATTTAGGAGCCGATGCATTAATAGCAGTCACTAAAGAAGCAGGTGGCCATTCTGGAGCTCAAACTGCAGCTCGATTAATTCCTGCATTAAAGAAAAAATTTGATATTCCGGTAATTGGTGCAGGAGGAGTGAGTAGAAAAGAAGATTTGAATAAATTATTACAACTTGGTGCCGATGGTATTTCGGTAGGCACAGTATTTATTGCTTCAAATGAATCTCCTGTAAGTCCTGAATATAAACAAGCATTGGTGGAATACGGGGCCAAAGATGTAGTATTATCATCTAATTTATCGGGCTCTCCTCTTACTGTTATTAATACACCTTATGTTCAGAAAATTGGAACCGAAGCCGGTTTCCTAACCAAACTCATGCATAAAAACAAAAAATTAAAGAAATTCATTAAAATGTTCATTGCCGTTAAGGGGATGAAATCCATTGAAAAAGCTGCTTTTAAAAGTACTTATAAAACAGTTTGGGTTGCAGGACCATGCATTGAACATATCCACGAGATTCGACCAATAAAAGTTATTATTAAATCATTGGTTGAATAAAGACAAATGATTTTGGAGATTGGAAATTCCTTGAGATAAATCACTTATACAACCTTGCCTATAAATGCAAGCTAATTCTTAACTTTTTGATTCCTAAATCTAAGCTCTCAAACCAGTTTTGATTCTCTTTTTGATAGGCTATTGCTAAGTCGTGGGCATGTACATAGGAGTGAGTTCTGATATAATGCTTCAAACTTTTTCGATATACTTTCATTTTTATCTTTTCATTCTTTATTTTACCTATTTCCAAACCACCTGTCAAAGATTTATCGTAATTTATTATAGGTTTCAGTTGTTTCTCTCTAAGACCAATCATCACCAAATACTCCCAATCATTATACCATGCCGGAATATCCATGTCCATAAAACGCATTTGATTTCCGAGTTGAAGAATATATGGGCGTATTTTTTTTAAGTGCATCTGAGTGCTTAAAACCATGAGCAATACCAAGTTTTGTTGATAATCGCTAGCCAATTTATCTTTTCTACTCTTTTCCCATAAATACTCAGCAAATGCCTGGTTAAATTCATTTTGAAAACAAAACTCTAAGAAAATATATTTAGATAGTTTTTCAATCGAATCATTTGGATATAAACAACGCTGTATCAATAATCGATGTAAGGCAAGTGCAGGTTCTTTAATTTTACCATAGGAATTAGAAAGCTCAAATAAAAACACAGCAGCTGATGTTTCATGTTGATAATAAAATGTATCTTTAAGTATTCCTTGCCAAGCCAATTCGGCATTAGGAATATTATTTTTAATTAAATCACTGCGATTTTGTGCGTTGATATGGTTAAGATATGCTATTTCTGTAGTGATAGAAAACTGAGATTGCGCAGCAAAAGGAGCTGTCAACAAAATAATGACTAAGGGTAATATCTTCAATTTAAACATGACTTTCTATTTTAAAAACGATAAGTAATCCAAAACGAGGGATAATTTTTTATTTCGGGAGATTGACCAGCTAGCTCTCCTTCCATTTGAAGCTTAAAACCATATTTATAGCGAATCATTTCTTGCTTTTTCTCTAGCATTACTTTGCCATGAATCCAATCATAAAAATACGAGCCAAATATGATACTTACCGAAGCTATACCAATGTATTTATACTGTTTAATCTGGTAATTATCAGTGTTTTTAATATCTCCAAAAATACTTTCCCCTTGATCTTTTAAATTTAAATAACTATAAGCCAAACCACCATATGCTGCCATACGACCTGCTAGTAAATAATAGCCTATTTTATGTTCTTTGGCTTTAAAATGCATATAACCTGGAACAATCATTGCATAGGCCATATCCATCATCCGGGCATTACGCGAAAGTAACTGAAACTCATCTAATTCTAGAGACTGGTTAACTTGGGGGATTTTTACTTTATCATCAGTTTTTCGGCGATACACATCAAAATCCTGGGCTTGAATAAATAGGCTTAATAGTAGAAAAGCTGCCGTAATTATTAATTTCATTTTGTTTTTTTTATTAAAGGTACAAAATTTATTTAATTAAATCAGCTATTTATAGATAGATAATATATTGTAAAAACCTTGTATCAAATCATCTACATCTGCACTTAGAATTACAAGTAGCATCTTTGTTTTTTTCAATTACTTTAAAAGAACTCAAAAAACTGTAAATGGCTTGTTTCTTCTCTTGATCTAATTCATCAAAAGAAGGCATATTACAAGGACCGCTATTTAAAATAACGACAAATTGTGATAAGGAATAAATGCTGTTAATTCCTTTCAAATTGGTGGAACACATCCTCCTTTTATCATTATCTTTAGGGGCTTGATCATTTGCAGATAATTTATGACAACTATTGCAATTTGCAATAAATAATTGTTCTCCTAATTTGAGTGTTGGAATTGTTGTTTGAATATTAGAAACGGCTGTTTCTCCAAATAAAAAGTCAATGATTACTTTTCTCTCTTCTGATGACAAATAAGAAAAAGAAGGCATTAAATTTTTACCAGCTATTAATAAGTCAGATATTTGTGATTTATTCATCCTTTGTTCAATTGCTTTCAGTGAAGGGAATTGTGGTTCATGCCCTTTTAAATGAATACCATGACAGGATGCACAATTTACTTGATAAAGTTCAACTCCGCTAATTTGTGAAGAAACTACATTTCCATCGATTTTATTTATTGATATAAATCCAGTACTTAAAATACCAATTACAACTATTGTGATATATAAAACATGTGTTTTCATTTTATTGTTTCTTTATTAATAAATTATTAATTAATACGATTTACAAGCTAAGTTTTATTAGAGCATTACTGCTTTGTTTCGTGCAATTGGCTTGCAAAGCTTATGGTCTTCTTTACCCTTTTTACAATACCTTTAACCCAATAATTACTTAGAATGGTTGATAAATCAGTTACCTTTTTAGTTTCTAATGATCATGTTCTGTTTCTTCTTTATCCATATCTGCCAATAAATAATAGGCAGCATTCATCACTATTTTAGTGCTTTTTGTAATATCTTGAATTAAATGCACTTCGGTATATCCATCATCTTGTTGTCCTGTAATTACTTCTTGCATTTTAAAAGCCAAAGTTTCGTTATTTTCATCTTGCTCTATTCCTTCATGATTTTTCTCATCATGTTGAACTACAACAAAGATAAACGATTTGGTTCCATCCCTTACAATAGCATCATTGGGCAAGGTACTAACATAGTTTTCATCGGTATGTAAATGCCCAGTGATATACATCCCTGGAATCAATTCGTCTGATGGTTCCTTAATTACAGCATGAATATGTATGGCTCTGGTTTTAGAATCAAACTGCTTACCAATGGCAAAAATATTGGCAGTATATTCTTTACCAGGTCTGTTGGAAACTGTAAAATGAATCTTTTGGTCTTGCTGAAGCAAATGAACATCTTTTTCATAAACAACAAAATCTGCATGAATTGCTGAATTATCTGTAACTTGAAATAGTTTGTCTTTTGCATCAACATAGGTTCCCAACTTGATATTTACCTCATTTACATAGCCTGAAATAGGTGATAAAATATGAATAGTAGAAGAAATATTACCATTCATTACTTTATTTGGAGAAATATTCAATAGCAATAAACGAGATTTGAGTCCCTCGTATTTTGCTTGCGCAGTATGATATTCTGCCTTAGCTTTTTGAAAATCTTTTCCAGAACCTACTTCGTTCTCATACAGTTCCTTTTGACGAAAATATTCTTGTTCTAAGAACTCTAGTTTACTTGCTATCACAGCAAAATTTTCTTGTAGGCTAATATAATTTGGGTGTTCTAATATTGCTAAGGTTTGCCCTTTTTTTACAAAATCACCAATAAAAACACGGATAAATTTCACATTTCCACCGAGAATAGCGGTAATATCAGCAGTATTTTCAGGCGGCACTTCCAATTGCCCATTGGTTTTTATTACAGTAGTTAAATTTCGCATTTCAAAAGTTCCCAGCTTTAAATGCAAAGCAGCTTGCTGTTGCTTATTCAAATATACAATTCTCTCATCGTTATGTTCTTCGTGTTCATGATCTTCTGCATTATTTACAGTTTTCTGACCACATGAAATAATACTAAAACTTAAAATTGTTATTGCTATGATATATACTATTTTTTTCATGATCTTGTTTTGTTTGATATTTGAATTCGATAATTTGTTTATTATTTTACACTATGGTTAAGCATTAACACTAAAGGAAGCCTCTTGTTATCCTATTCCCCCTTCATAAATAAAATTTCATACTTCAGTTCAAAAAGCTGTTCTTCTCTGCTTAAAAAATCTTTTTTCACATCAATAGCTGCTTCTAAACTCTGGATAAACTGAAAATAGGAAATACTCCCTAATTTATAAGCAAGATTAGATGCTGTTATTTGCTCATTAGCTAAAGGCAAGGCTTCCTTTCTATAAAACTCCACCAATTCGGATAGCATTAAATACTTATTTACTAACTGATTATATTCGTTATTAACTTCAATAGTCTTTTGTTGGAACTGATGCCCTGCTATTTCATAATCTAAACGAGATGCTTTATTTTTTCCTGCTTGAGAGAAGAAAACCAAAGGAAAAGAAAGTCCAAATTGCCATCCATTATAGCCTGATAATCCATTGATATTTTGCATTTTATATGCTATATCAAACTTAGGTAATAGCTGAGACTTCTCAAGTTTCCAAGAATATTTAGCCAATTCCATGTTTCCTGAATAATACCTCAATAGCAGATTGTTTTTCATACTATCAGTAAAAAAGATGTTTTCTTGTAAGTTAGTTTCATCAATATCAAATTGTGAATAGGATAGCAAGTATTGATTCAATATTTGTAAAGTATTGAAATAATTACTTTCAGCCATTTTTATACTCACTTTAAGTTGTTTGTATTTCGCAGAAGCCGATACATATTCAATTCGTGAAGTTTGATTAGTTTTATACCGGAGCTCAGCGGCTTTTTCAAAATTTGCATAAATACTATCTAACTGTAGATACAGAGCCCGCTGTTTTTTAGCATATAAAACCCTAAACCAAGCAATACTCACATCTCTTTCTAGCCTTTTCTCTGTGATGTCTTTCATTAACACAGCTTGATGTCTTTTGTATTGAGCCAGTTTTAATTTGGAAGAAATACCAAAAACGTCAATATTATTTTGTTCCAACCCTATTTTATTTTGCACACCTAATTCTCCATGTCCTACTTCTTCTTTACCGGTATAAACTGAAGTATTACCAAAGTCGTAAGCAGTTGATTTTAAAGCTTCTTGCTTTTCTATTTCCAATTGGGCGGCTTTAATAGCAGGGTAGTTTTCTTTGGCCAATGAAATAGCTTGTTTCAAGGTATATTTATATTCTTGAGCCTGTATTTGAGTTGTAGATATCCCTAATATAATAATTATTGAAATAGCAGTTAACAGTGGATTTATTCTCAATGTTTTTAATTTTGATTTCCTAATCTCTACCCATTTATAAAGAATAGGTAATACAATTAGCGTTAATATTGTAGCTGAAATCATGCCTCCAATCACTACAGTAGCTAAAGGACGCTGAACTTCAGCACCTGCAGAAGTAGAAATAGCCATTGGTAAAAAGCCTAAAATATCTGTTGAAGCTGTTAGTAAGATAGGTCTAATACGCCGAGTTGTACCTTTTTTAATGATTTCCTGCAAACGATAATTACCTTCTGCTTTTAACTCGTTGAAACCTGATATCATGACCAAGCCGTTAAGAACAGCCACCCCAAAGAGGACAATAAAACCCACGCCAGCCGAAATACTAAAAGGCATATCGAGAAGATATAGTGAGAAAACCCCACCAACTGCGGCAAAAGGTATAGCCACATAAACCATGAGTGTTTGCTTGAAAGATTTGACAGCAAAATATACCAACATGAAAATTAAGAAAAGTGCAATTGGAAGCACAAGGATGAGTCTGTTTGTGGCCCTTTCCAAATTTTCAAATGCTCCTCCATATCGAATATAATATCCTGTAGGCAAATCGAGCTCTGCATCAAGTTTCTCCTCTATTTCATTTACTAATGACTTTATGTCCCTATTATTTACATTAATACCCACATAAGTGCTTCGGTTGGTATTGTCACGACTAATTTGCATTGGACCAGGCTGATAACTTATTGTAGCCACTTCCTTTAATGGTATTTGGATTCCTTTTGATGTTGAAACAAATAGGTTTTTAATATCGTTTATATCACGACGATATGCTTCATCCAAGCGAACCACTAAATCAAACATGCGCTCGCCTTCAAATATGCTACCAGCTACATTGCCACTAAAAGCTGTTTCTACAATGGTGTTAAGCTCTTTAATATTCAATCCGTACAAACCCATTTTATTACGATTGTATTTAATGGTAATTTGAGGTAATCCACCAGATGCTTCAGCTTTCACACCACCAACGCCTTGAATACTTGAAACCAAAGCAGCAATTTCCTGTGCTTTGGATTCCAATATTTGTAGATCATCGCCATATAACTTTATGGCAATATCCTCTCTAACTCCCGTTAATAACTCATTAAAGCGCATTTCTATCGGCTGTGTAAACTCATAATTAATTCCAGGCAAAACACTCACTGCTTTCTTTACTTTTTCAATTAACTCTTGCTTGGACTTAGCCTCTGTCCACTCATTCTGTGGCTTTAAAATCACAAAAATATCGGCAATATCCATAGGCATTGGATCCATGGGGATAGTAGCAACACCCATTCTGCTTTGTATGCTCTCTACCTCATTGGGGAAATTTTTTAAAACTATTTGCTCAAGTTTTGTGGAAGCATCCTCCACCTCACTCAATGAAGTACCCGGTTTTAACATAGCTTGAAAAGCAAAATCACCTTCATCCAGTTTGGGGATAAACTCAGCTCCTAATCTAGAAAAAATAAAACCGCCAATAATAACCAAAACTAAAGCAGCACCTATCACAATTTTACCATGATTTAAAGCTCCTTCTATTAAAGGGGAATAAGATTTTTCTATATAATTTATTATTTTATCGCCGAATGACTTTTTATTGGTTTTAGGAGCGTTTAAAAATGTAGCAGCCATCATAGGAATATATGTAAGAGACAACAACATGACTCCTAAAACAGCAAAGCCAAAGGTCAAAGCCATTGGGATAAACATTTTGCCTTCCACACCTTGCAAGGCTAAAATTGGAATAAAAACAATGAGTATAATAAGTTGACCAAAGAAAGCAGAATTCATCATCTTACTTGCTGACTGATAAGCTATTTCATCTTTAGTTTCTTGAGCCAATGTTTTTCCTATTACACCTTTCCTATGAAGATAAAATATCATACTCTCTATAATAATGACTGCTCCATCAATTAAAATACCAAAATCTAGAGCTCCTAAACTCATCAAATTGGCCCAAACACCAAAAATATGCATCAAGATAAAAGCAAAAAGCATTGCCAAAGGAATAGTTGAAGCAACTATCATTCCCCCTCTGAAATTTCCAAGAAAAAGAACCAAAACAAAAATCACTATCAAAGCCCCCAAAGAAAGGTTTTCAATTACTGTAGAAGTCGTGCTTTTTATCAGTTTGCTTCTGTCAAGAAATGGTTTAATAATAATACCTTCCGGCAGAGATTTTTGGATTAAAGTTATTCTTTCTTTTACCAGTTTAATAACTTTATTGGAGTTAGACCCTTTGAGCATCATTACAATACCTCCCACAGCCTCACCTTTCCCATCCTTGGTAAAACCACCATAACGCAAAAAGCTACCATATTTTACCTCGGCTACGTCACGAATAAAAATCACAATTCCATTTTTATTTTGAACCATGGTATTTTTAATATCATCAATGGAACGCATCAACCCTTCGCCTCGAATAAAATTAGCTTGATGATCTTTCTCTATATATGCACCACCAATATTTTGATTATTTTGCTCAAGAGCATCATAAATAGAGGAGAGAGTAATGCCCATACTTCGTAATTTATCTGGATTTACAGCTACTTCATATTGCTTTCCTTTCCCGCCAAAAGAATTCACTTCTACAACTCCGGGCAACATTGCCATCTGT
>Ga0256826_1001345_pt1 | contig 15288 bp, 16 predicted proteins | sample CV79metaG_FD_185975 | JGI IMG/M metagenome (GOLD analysis project Ga0256826, IMG submission 185975) | Hydrothermal vent microbial communities from East Pacific Rise, Pacific Ocean - CV79 | ecosystem: Environmental > Aquatic > Marine > Hydrothermal vents | place: Pacific Ocean: East Pacific Rise...
ATTATTTATTTTCAAGAGGAATGAACTTGCCACACCCTTTCTCTTCACTGCCACCAAAGGTCTTAAAAAAAGGGTTTCCCTCTTTATATGAGCGGTTACGTGCACAGTAATCACGTTTTTTACACGTTGTTGAGTTACAGGCCATATCTACGGGTTGTTGCACTATGCTTTGTCCTCAACCACTTTAGTCACAGGCTTTGCAAGGATCTCGATATAGCAGTTGCTACTTTCTGCTAAGACAAGTGCATCTAATGCTGCTGTAAGTTCTGTCACATTGATCTTTTTTGCCTCTTCTTCACTTAGGCCTAGACGACAATCAAAGTCCCAATATGTTGCGTTTTCAGGTAACTTCTTTTTTCGCTCACGCTTCATGTATTTACGAATTTCACTTTTGATTGCTTCTAGTTGGCGCTCAGGTTTTTTGTTGGTTGGTTTTAAGTCAAATATTTTTTTCATAATGGTATTGTATTACAGAGGTGATTAATTGCACCCTCACTAAAGATCTTAATAATGTTCTATCTACTGTAATAAAAACTCTCGTAACGGCTCTTGTAGCTTAGATTGATCATGAGGGTCTGTGATATCAAGCAACTCTTGTTTCATCTTGGTATGGCAATCTTTACATCCTTGAATCACTTCATGCTCCTTCACACCGTTGTTAATCTTTTCCATAGGATGACACGCGAAGCAGTCATTACCACACTCTGCCATAGAGTTAGGATCTGCACTGTGACAGTTAATACAGGTCAACATTGGGCTATGGCGCTCATCCGTTAAGATGGTAGGTTTCAAAGCAGGATGACAGGTCAGGCAGTCACCCGTACAGGCTAACAGTAGTGTCGTAAAAAAGAGATAAACGGTTAAGATTTTTTTCATACATTGATTATACTTGAACTCATTAAATATCCATAACCTACAGCTTTAAGTAATATACTTCACTATTTTTAATATGATTGCAGTAATTGAACATATCGAGGTTATCATCAAAAAATTATATCTGCTTCTACTTTTTCCTTTTATACTTTTAGCTGAACACAATGTGACGGAACCTTTAGACTGGGGACTGGGTATGGTCATCCGTACAGGATCTGTTCCCTTTAATAACCCCGCTATAGTGACTCCAGATACAGTGACGTCTGCTGTGCCTATGTTGTACTTTAAAAGTGACTATATCTATATGGATGGTTTTGAAGGTGGTTTTAAATATGAGATCAATAAAGATTGGCGTGTAGCGCTGATCACCCGTCTACGATTTTCAGACATACCTAAAGATTTTCAAAATGAATTTCAATCTACAACCTATGACTTTGGACCACAACTACGTTATAAGTTCAACCAAGACAACTTCTTAGACCTTGAAGTCATGACACATATTAAGGGTCATAACTATGCCAACTTAAGTTACAAAGGAGACTTTAACACAGGTGGTTTTGAGATAAAACCTTATCTTACTTTTCGTGCCAAAAGCTCTGGATTCAACTCTTTGTATTATGCTATTGAGCCTGTTTCAGGTCAGAAGATCCAAGGAGGCATAGACACTACTCTTGGTATTGATACTAAGTACCATCTGGTCTCTAACCTTTACCTCCTTGCAGGTGCCGACGTTACGATCTTAGATAAGGCTGCAAAAGATGCAAGAGCAGTTGATAAAGGGTATGAGTATGGCGTCTATGCAGGTCTAGGACTCTTTAAAGAACCGCCTAAAGATTCCCATAGAAGTATCTCTACCAAGCCCTATATTCGCATTGCTCATAACTGGGCGACCCATTATGATCTTGATCAGATCATAGGAGGAAGTTTTGCAAGAGATGAGTACCACCATCAACTTACCTCTGTCTTTTATGGTCATCCACTTACCGATAACCTCTTAGGTCTACCTATTGAGGTCTACCTCACACCAGGATTTGCACTTCACCATCGTTCAGAAGTGCAAGGTATTCTTCGTGAGTATGACATTGGCTTTAAAGCCTACTACACCATTCCTCTTCCTATTCGTATTAGACTCGGTGCAGCAGAGGGACTCTCTTATATTAATGAAGTATCATGGATAGAGAGAACAGATCTTATAGAAGATGGGGACCAAGCACCTAGTAAACTCTTAAATTACCTTGACTTTAGTGTTGGTGTTAACCTCGGAGACCTCTTTTTTAATAAGTCTATGGAAGAAGTATGGCTAGGCTATAACATCCACCACCGCTCAGGAATTTTTTCAGAATCTGCACAGTTTGGACGGGTCAATGGGGGTAGTAATTACCCGGGTGTCTACGTACAGATTCACTGGTAAGAAGTTTAGCTCACACGAGCGACCACATCCTCACCTTCAACCTCAAAGCTTACATTTGAGCCTTCGACTACCGTACCACCTAGGATAAGGTCAGCCAACTGATCTTCTACGATCTCATAAAGTGCACGCTTAAGTGGACGGGCACCATACACAGGGTCATACCCTACATCAGCAATAAATTTTTGAGCTTCTGGTGTCAGACTCAAGGTAATATCACGCTCTTTGACCTTCTTAGCAATATCACTAAAGAAGATACTGACAATACCCTCGATCTCACCTTCACCAAGAGGATTAAAGATCACAATATCATCAAGACGGTTTAAGAACTCTGGCTTAAAGCGTGTCTTTAACTCAGAGAGCACGACACCCTCAAGTGCATCATCCCCTTGCATACTCATGATCTTATCACTCGCAATATTAGAGGTCAAGATGATAATCGCATTAGAGAAGTCTACTGTCACCCCTTTGTTATCAGTCAAGCGTCCATCATCTAAAACCTGCAACAACATGTTAAAGACATCAGGATGGGCCTTCTCTACCTCATCAAAAAGTATCACACTATAAGGCTTACGACGCACAGCTTCAGTAAGCTGTCCTCCCTCATCATAACCGACATACCCTGGAGGTGCACCAACGAGTCTTGAGACCGACTGCTTCTCCATAAACTCACTCATATCAAAGCGGATCAACGCCTCTTCAGAGTCAAACAAGAACTTCGCCAGTGTCTTAGCACTCTGCGTCTTACCAACACCTGTTGGTCCAAGGAACATAAACGAACCAATAGGACGACCTGCATCAGAGAGTCCTGCTTTGTTGCGCTTGATAGCACGGGCAATAGCAAAGGTTGCTTTAGATTGACCAATGACATCCTTATCTAGCTCATCTTGAATGTGTAAGACCTTATCTTTTTCACTCTGCATCATCTTCGTGATTGGGATCCCTGTCCAACGACTGACAATACCAGCAATAGAGTCTTCATCTACACTGTTTTTAAGAAGAACACCCTCGTTTTGCATCTCTTTCCACTGCTCTTGAAGGGCAACTTCTTCTTCATTAAGTTTAGGGATATCTCCATACTCAATAGCTGCAGCCTTATCAAAAGCGCCCTCATTTTTAGCATTTTCTGCTTCGCGACGTTTGGCTTCCACCTCATTTTTGATCTTAGCAATCTGATCAAATACCGCTTTTTCTTGAGCGAACTGCGTCTCTAAAGTACGCTTCTTCTCTTCAGCATCTGCCAACTCTTTCGCAATCTCGCTGATGCGTTTCTCATTGGATGGATTCTCATCCATCTTCAAGGCTTCACGCTCCACTTGCAGCTCTTGGATCTCACGTTTAGTTGCGGCCAAGATATGAGGCTCAGACTCAATCTGCATCTTTAACTCTGCTGCCGCTTCGTCAATAAGGTCAATCGCCTTGTCTGGTAAAAAACGATCACCAATATAACGCTCAGAGAGTTTGGCTGCCGCCACCAATGCCGCATCTGTGATGGTAACATTGTGGTGTGCTTCTAAACGGTCTTTAATACCCCGTAAGATCTGTAGAGACTGATTGATGCTTGGCTCATCAACTTGAACCGGTTGAAAACGTCTCTGTAACGCTGTATCTTTCTCAAAGAATTTTCGATACTCTTTTAGTGTTGTTGCACCAATGGTATGGAGTTCACCCCGTGCTAAGGCAGGCTTTAAGATGTTAGCAGCATCCATACCACCCTCATTCGCCCCTGCTCCAACAATAGTATGGATCTCATCAATGAACAAAACCACATTGGCATTCTCCTTAACCTCGTCAATAACTGCTTTAAGACGGTCTTCAAACTCACCTCTATACTTTGCACCTGCGATCAATGCGGGCATATCTAAAGCGATTACACGCTTGTTTTGTAGTGAAAGCGGTACCTCTTTGTTATGAATACGCTGGGCAAGACCTTCAACCAAAGCTGTCTTACCAACACCAGGTTCACCTAACAAGATAGGGTTGTTTTTAGTCTTACGAATCAAGATCTGCATCATACGGTTGATCTCTTCATCACGTCCGATGACTGGTGCTAGTTTTCCTTCAGCAGCTTCTGCACTTAAGTCAATGCCGTACTTACCTAAAGCCTCAAGATTCTCATCTGAAGTCTGTGACTCAATCTTCTGACCACCACGCATCGCTTCAAAGTTCTTACGTACCTCTAAAAGATCCACATACTTACTCAAGATCTCTTTAAAAGGTGACGCTTCCAAGTTGGCTAAGATGAAAGTATCTACTGCCAAAAAGCTATCACCTGTTGTTGTCATCTCACCAACACCACGCTCTAGTGCTTGCATCAGTGCATGAGAGATCTTGATGTTCTCCTTAGAGACTGAAGAGGATTTTGGGAGCTTGTCAGCCACCGATTTTACATCAAGTTCAATGGCTGTCTTATCCACTTGCATCTTGTTAAAAAGCTGGTTTAAGACTGAGTTGGAGTTACTCAACAGTGCCCAAAAGAAGTGTATAGGAGCCACTTCCATGTTTTTATTGTGTAGTGCCAACGAAAGTGCTGACTCAACACTCTGTGTCATCTGGTGGGTTAATTTATCAAATATTGTATTACTCATAGTTATTCCTTTAATTGTTTATAGCTATATTATAACAACTTGAGTCACTCTATGTCAAGTATCTGCACTCTAAGTAACTAAAGCTATACTATAAAACATTATTAAACACAATAAGTTAAGCATTATTGGTTACAATACCCAATCTAAAAGAAAAGCATTGCAAATGAAAAAATTATCACTTATTTTAGTCTCTTCGACACTTTTACTCCTAATCGGCTGTGGAGATGCCAATCAAACTTCTTTAAACGGAGATGTGGCACCAGAAAATAATACTAGTAACACAAAAAGTTCAACAGTTGTTTTATACACATCAAACAAACAAGAAGACCAAAACTATTTTCTCTACGCAAATATTGATAATATCACTACTCCTCTCGTACCTGTTGATAGGTTTTATTCTTTTGAAGTACTACCTGACAATAAACATCTCATTTATAAGTACCTTGAAGAACTTTACTTTATTGACATGAACAATCCAACAGATATCAAACAGTTAACTTTTAGTACCGCAAACAGTAATAAAATCACTGCATATTCCCTCTCTCCTGATCTTTCTAAACTTGTATACAGAATGTATGATGATCCCAATGATGAAAAGCTTATACTCTTAGATATAGAAAACAATACAAGTATCATTCTCAATAACAGTGAACCACGCAACGTTAAAATTCAAAACTTTGAGTGGTCTCCTAATGGAGAGAAAGTACTGTACTCAACAGGTAATATCAACTTGACTACAGAGCTCTATACCGCCTCTTCTGATGGAAGTCATAACCAAAAGATTAGTGGAATACTAAAAGGTCAAGATGTACATTATGATTATAGTTGGTCACCAGATAGCTCAAAAGTTTTGTATTTAGCTGCATTAGAAAACAACCAAAGCATAGAGCTTTATACTGTTTTTGCTGATGGAAGCCATAACACAAAGATTAGTGGATCACTCTCATTTTCTTCTCAATTTACACAACTACACAATACCTATTTTTGGTCGGCAGATAGTAATAAGGTGGTATTTAAAGCTATGCCAAACATCTTAAATCGTCCAAACTTATACAGTGTTTTAAGTGATGGAACACATCTAACAAAACTTAATGAAGATGACATACATAACACACGCGTTAATACACTCAAGCTATCGCCTGATGCAAAGAGTATTGGCTACACTTTGTATGATTATGCAGATGAAAACGTAGAGCTCTATACCTATAGTTTTGAAAATAATATTACGACTAAAGTCAGCGGGGACATCTTAGCCGAGCATCATGTTTATAGTACATTCCAATGGTCACCCGACAGTCGTAACATTCTCTTTATAACCGACCTTGACACGCTCGGAGTCGCGGACATGTATAGTGTGCGAGCAGATGGCTCACAAAGAGTCAACCTAACACATAACACTACATTGCAAAACATTTCAACTCCTACTTGGTCTCCAGATGGTACAAAGATCATGTACCGTACACAAGAATATGGTCGCGCTTTATACGTTATTGACACGACAAACCATAGTTCATTAATGCTGCATCAAGAACCTGTTGATGGTGGTAGTGTTTCGTTTATCACGAATGGTAATAACGGTTTTAATTATCCTGTAAAGCAGATACCACAATGGTCACCCGACAGCAAAAATGTACTCTTTGCGGGTGATATTAACATTGATGGATGGACAGAACTTTATCTCAGCTCTTCCACTCAAACAGACAACAAAAATATTTCAAACAACAGCTCTGCATCTATCCATGTTGATTACTATTTTATTTTCCAACTTAGTCATTAAGAGCATACAGAAGTAACTACTCTGAGCGGCAGCCTTACCCTGCTCTCTCTCAAAAAGTTTTTGCACATCCGGCTCATAATGCTTCTCATTGAACATTAACCAACTTTTAACTATAATATCACCTTTAAAATTCCATACAATTGGTAGCAGATGAAAAACAAAAAAATGATGGTACTTGGTGCTGTAAGTGCAGCTCTTGCACTCAGCCTAAGTCTCAATACAACGCTCTTTGCTCAAGAAGTCCCTACAGTTGCTGCACAAAGTGCTCCAACGACTGAAGCTTCTCGCCTTCAAGCCTTAGCTAAGTTCACCAAAGTTCTCAGTATCGTAGAGAAGTATAATGTGGACAACCTTAGTATTGAAGAGTTGATGGATAAAGCCCTTAAAGGGATGATGTCTAACCTAGACGCACACTCAAACTACTTAGATACTAAAAGCTTTGAGTCTTTAAAAGTACAGACCAATGGTGAATTTGGTGGTCTTGGTATTACTGTAGGAATGAAAGATGGTGCTTTAACCGTCATCGCCCCTATCGAAGGGACACCTGCAGACAAAGCAGGCCTTGAGTCAGGTGATATCATCTTAAAGATCGATGATAAGTCATCTTTAGGAATGAGCCTTGATGAAGCTGTTAGCATTATGCGTGGAAAAAAAGGGACACCTATCGATCTTACCATTGTTCGAGAAGGTGAGCGTAAACCTTTAGATATTAAAATTATTCGAGATATAATTAAAATCGAATCTGTTTATGCTAAGACGATTAACGACACTATCCTTTACATCCGTGTCACAAGTTTTGACAAAAAAGTTGTCGAAGGGGTAGCTAAAGCAATCAAAGCGCACCAAGACAATACTTCAGGAATCATTTTAGACCTACGTAACAATCCAGGTGGTCTACTTGACCAAGCAGTTGGCCTAGTAGATGTCTTTGTAGATGACGGTAAGATTGTCTCTCAAAAAGGTCGTGACTCTCGTGAGAATGAGACCTTTAATGCTAAAGCAGCCAACACTCTTTCTAAAGTACCTTTAGTGGTCTTAGTCAATGGAGGAAGTGCTAGTGCTTCTGAGATCGTTAGTGGTGCATTACAAGATCATAAACGTGGGGTCATCATCGGGACAAAAACCTTTGGTAAAGGTTCTGTTCAAGTGATCCTGCCTATCACTAACTCTGAAGCAATCAAGCTGACTGTCGCACGCTACTACCTTCCAAGTGGTCGTACGATCCAAGCTGTAGGTGTCACACCAGATATCAAAGTACTTGCAGGAGAGGTCAATACCAAAGAAAATAAGTTTGCACTCAAAGAAGCTGACCTTAAGCAGCACCTTGAAGGTGAACTTGAAAAAGTCGATGGTAAAAAAGCTAAAGCAAAAACCAAAGAAGATAACAAAAAGATCATCACAACTGAGATGCTCAACAGAGACATTCAGCTCAAAGAGGCAACCGATATCATTAAAGCCCTCATCATTGTAAAAGGATAAACAGATGGAAAAAAGAGACCTACTATACGAAGGTAAAGCAAAAAGACTTTTTAAAACAGACGATGCAGAGATCTTAATCTCTGAGTTTAAAGATGATCTCACTGCATTCAATGGCGAGAAAAAGTCAAGTGAAGCAGGAAAAGGTGTTCTCAATAATAAGATCTCTACAGAGCTGTTTAAACTTCTTGAAACCCATGGCATCCCAACACACTTCATCAAGATGATGGACGATAACCACATGCTTCATACACGTACTGACGTTATCCTTATTGAAGTAATCGTTCGTAACATTGCAACAGGTTCACTGACACGTAACCTCGGTATTGAAGATGGTAAGGTTCTTCCATTCACCCTCGTAGAGTTTGACTATAAAGATGATGACCTTGGTGACCCTAAGCTTAACGATCAACATGCATTAATCTTAGGTCTTGTAGAGTACCAAGATGAACTCGACAAGCTACGTCGTATGGCCCGTCAGATCAATGATATCTTAAAGCCTTACTTCTTTGAAAAAGGTCTTAACCTTGTTGACTTTAAACTTGAGTTTGGAAAAGACAAAGACAACAACATCATTCTCATCGATGAGATCAGCCCAGACAACTGTCGTTTTTGGGATATAGAGAGTGGCGAGAAGATGGATAAAGATCGTTTTCGTCAAGGGTTGGGTGGACTTACAGTAGCCTACCAAGAAGTACTAAACAGAATTTTAAACTAAGGACATACATGACTGCAATTATCAATATCTCACTAAAAAACGGTGTACTAGACTCTCAAGGCAAGGCTGTACATCACGCACTAGACTCTCTTGCATTTAAAAATGTTGTTGATGTTCGTGTTGGACGTCAAGTCATCATGAAGCTTAACCAAAACGATGAGACAGAAGCTATGAAAGAGGTCACACAGATGTGTGAAGATCTTTTGGCTAACACTGTTATTGAAGATTATGAAATCGAGCTTGTAAAGTAATGAAAGTAGCTATTGTTCAATTTCCCGGGACAAACTGTGAGTATGACACACAGTATGCGTTTGAAAAACTTGGTGCAACAACAGAGATCGTATGGCACAAAGAGACTAAGATCAATGATGATGTAGACTTAGTCGTTATCGCAGGTGGGTTCTCTTATGGTGACTACCTACGTTCTGGTGCTATTGCTGCCAAATCACCTGTGATGAAAGCGGTTAAAGCATATGCTGCTGAAGGTAAAAAAGTACTGGGGATCTGTAATGGTTTTCAAGTCCTGACTGAAACGCATATGCTTCCAGGTGCACTTAAACGTAACGAGCATCTACACTTTATCTCGAAGCATCACCATCTTAAAGTTGAAAATAATAGCAATGATTTTTTAACAAAGTTCAATGATGGTGATGTTGTCAATATCCCTATTGCACACCATGATGGTAACTACTTCATTGATGAAGCAGGCCTCAAAGATCTTGAAGCAAATGAGCAGATCCTTGTACGTTACTGTGATGCTAAAGGGAATACACTTAACCCTAATGGTTCAGTAAGTGCTATTGCAGGTATCTGTAACAAAGAGAAAAATGTCTTTGGACTTATGCCACACCCTGAACGTGCGATGGAAGATGTCCTTGGTTCTGCAGATGGTATTAAGATGCTTGAAGGGCTAATGTAAATTGCGTCCTTTTTACTTTCTTGTTTTATCACTGTTTCTTGCTTTTTTAGCTCCAAGCAGTGCTATAGCCAAACAAAAAGTAATCTACCTCTCTTTTGAAGAGGTACCTGAACGTGTCTTTAGTGGAGAATACTTTAGTATCACACTCAAAACACTCTCAACTATTAGTAAGCATAACCAACTCAAATATACCTTTAAAGGGGCCCGTGGTGCACAGTTACAAAACCGTGTACCCCAGCGTCAAAAAAAAGGCTCTTATGTTCTTGATACCTTCTACTTTTTAGCCACATCTCAATACATCACCCTTCCCAATATAACAGCCCATATTGCAAATGAGCAAAGTACTATCATTGGCGAGAAGATCGATGGAGTCGCACTCAATCCAGGTCGTAAATATGCACATATCTTGGCTGATAGTTTTAAGATCACTGAGATGGATGCTAAAAAGTATGATAAAAAGAGTAATATCATCACCTTTGAAGCGAAAGCAGAACACTGTAACATCTCAGCATTTAAGCTCAATAATATAGAAAAACAAGGTTTTGAACGTAAAAAAAGTGGCATAGAACACTCTAGTATGACCTACTATGCTGTTGTTGATAAAAAGTATGAAAAGCTTGTCTTTACCTACTTTAACCTTCAAAAGAAACGCTACGTCAAACTTAGTATTCCTATTGTTGTTGAAGATGACTCTGTCTCTACACAAACTGACCTCAAGCCAACTGAGAGTAAACACCACCTCATCAAGTTAGCAGTTGCCGCTGCAGTCACTGTTATCTTACTGATTTTACTCCTTGTTTATAGAAAATGGTGGATTGCCCTTTTAATCATCTTCCCTGTCTCATTTATGGCTCTACAAGCAGCACCAGCACAACAGATCTGTGTCAATGACCAAGCATCACTCTATCTTCTTCCTATAGAAAATGCTACTGTCTTTGAGCAGCTCTCAGGTTCAGGAACTTTTGAAGTCAGACATAGTGTCAAAGGCTTCAAACAGATCGAACATAACCAAAAGATAGGATGGATCAGTGAAGACGATATTTGCTCGAATTAACTGGGTTTTAAGCCTTCTCATCATTTTTATAGGTCTTGGACTTAAAATCGTGCTCTGGAAGTTTATACCAAAACCTTACGCTTCTAAAATTGCATCGTGCTTCATTCAAAACCTTATGCTTAACCCTGTTGTCAAAGTTGGTAAGATCGATCCTGAAGCACAGATGCTCATTGCCAATCACCAAAGTGATATTGACATCTCTACCCTTGAGTGCACAACAACACGTGATCTTGTTTGGGTTGCAAAAAAGGAGCTTTTCAGCACTCCTTTCTTTGGTCTTGCCATTCGTCTTTCAGATGATATTGCAGTTGATCGTGGCTCCAAAGCAGCATTAGTCTCTCTTGTTAGAGAGACTAAAAAGCGCCTAGAACAAGGTCGTTGTGTTGTGATGTTTCCAGAAGGAACCAGATCTAGTAGCGATAAGATGCTCCCCTTTAAACCGGGCGCAAATATGATCGCAAATAAGTTTGAACTCATTGTTCAACCTGTTGTCTTGATCAACACTGCCCGTTACTTTAACCTCAAAGGCAAAAGTGGTTCTATTGGTCCCATCAAAGTTGTTTATCTCGACTCTTTTAAAGCTTCAAAAGAAGACCCAGATTGGTTTAAAAACTGTGAGAAGAAGATGCAAGAGACCTACGACAAATACTACGCAGAGTTAAACGCTTAAAGTAATGAGCATTCAAACCCTTTTAGCTATTGGTGCCGGTGGTTTTATAGGCGCGATCTTAAGAGCTTATCTTAATGGTGTTATCTCCCACCAGTTCCCCCATCATATTCCTATTGGTACCCTCGGGGTCAACCTGATTGGTTCACTTCTTATTGGTATTTTGTTTGCTATCTTTGCTAACACAACCCAGAGTACCCTCTTGAGTGTTGAGATGAAGTCATTTTTAACCACAGGTGTTTTAGGCGCACTAACCACCTACTCTACTTTTGCAATGGAAAGTTTTTTCTTATTGCAAGGAGGAAGTTATTTTTTAGCAGCAAGTAATATGGCACTTAACCTTTTTGGGACCATCTTAATGGCTGGAGCTGGTTTTACCATGACCAGTGCCCTTTTTAAGTAGCGACTACTGCTCGAGAGTAATGATATTTGGCGTTGCCAAAGAGAGCCCATTTTCCACACTTGCCTCATAACACAAGCGTACCAAACGGTTGCGTGTTCCAACAATATGTTTGCGAACCTTCCGGGTGATCTTTGTCTTAGGCATGGAGTCTAAAAAGTAGACAAAACTAAACTCTAATGCATAATCACCTGTATTAGTCATCATCCACTCCATCTCTACGTTTGGATTGTTTTTAACCTTCTCGTCCTCTTTTGCTTTTTCAGCAACACCCGCAAACATCTCATCAACAGACTTTAAAAACTGTTGCATGGCTGCAGGCTTCTTACTCTTAATATCGAGTTGATCATCAATTTGAGGATACCCTATCTTAAAGGTTAGTATCTGTCTTAGACCATCGGTAGAAGCCTTTTTAGAGAGGTTATCAATATGACGTTCAACTAACTTGGAGTTTCTCACCAAAGTCTTTTGATTGGTTCGTGTATTGAAAAGTAATGTATATATAAAAGTGACCCGAGAGATAATATAGTCATCTTGCATCCCTTCAATATGAACAACATCACCATCTTCAAGCATATCTGAACTCAAGATCACCATACAGTAGTAAGGGTCTGGGGCCCATATAGAGTTTGTTAGTGCCAAAAATGCAACTAAAAGACCCAGTAGTCCTGTTGTCTCCAACATTGAGGTTAGTCCCCATGCACTGATAATCATGTAACCTGCAACAAATATAATGATCACCATCATCAAGATATCTACCAAACGACTATTATAGGTATCTACAAAAAGCTTCTTAGAGTCCAACTCCTTCTCACGACCAAACTTTTTACGCGAAAGTAAAGAGAGTACATTATAAGCAAAAGCACCCAGATAGATGATCAAGAGCGTATAAGCAAATCCGCTAAAGTAATTACTATACTTATCTGTCACAAATGAGATTAAAAAGTCAATCACACTAAAGACAATAAAGAGCATGTTTACTGAACGTAAGATCGTCAGTTGAAAGCGGTTTTCACTGCCAGAGTTAAAGTATTTGACAATACGTGGTGCATAGATATAGAGACCAAAGTTGATCAATAAGATAGAGATACTATAAGCTACAGAAAAGTAGTTAAGATGCATCAGATCAGGAAGATAAAGAGTGAGACCAAAGATGGTATATTCTATCGTGTGGTTCATACTCACTCCTAACGTATTGTAATTTTTATTTCAGGATCACTGAGCAACTTTCCTTGCATTGAGTAGCCCATATATAAGGTCATCATGTCTGCTAAGGAGCGTCCTTTTTTATTTTCGATCTTGATCTGTAGACTTTGTGAACTACCCGCTAAGATAGCATCAAGTTTACGACTTAACTGTTGATCGTGATTAAGGATTGAGATCATGGGTGTTTCACTTTTATCCATCTCTGCCATGACCTGTTTAAGATTTTTTTGTAAAGCATTGATCAAGGCCTCTTGCGTATGACTTTGATCACCTTCTAGATAATAGCTCTCATTAATGGTTTGTCTACTTGCACTACCATTGGCATCAACCATCTTCTCTTTATAATTGATATAGATGAGTTGACGTAAAAATCCTTTTGGATTTTTGATCTTAAAATCGATCTCGTTGATGACAATAGCACTCAATACACCAAGATAGTTCTCTTCGTCTACACTGTTAAAAACCTCAAGGCCACCTAAGATCGTGTACTTTCCTTTAAGTCCAAAGGTAAAAGCGCCTACCTCGATGGCTGCTGCATCTTGGATATGATCATTGCCTTTACGTTTATGCATATCAGCACTATAGTGAAGGTTGGTTGGTGCATCAAAATGCTTTTTAAAGTACTTATATGTTGCACTCTCTTTAGTATAGAGTTTCTGCATCTTCTCTTCATTAAACAAAAGAGAGTGACCATCTTCTTGAATATCTTCAGCAATGATCCCAAAATGTTGCTCTTCGCCCTCTTTTAAGAAGTGTTCCTCCTCTTTTGAAGACAAAAATCCTTCTACATTTTGTAGACTAAACTTTTTGATTGAAAGTGTTGAGAAAAGGCCACTCTCTTCATCTGCCATCACTGTTGTCAGATCAGAAACACTACAGTCTCCCTTAGCGCATTCGATCTTACCAATACTGCTAATATCTCCAGAGACCACCATCTCATCTATAATACGTTTAAACTCTTGATCATAATGTAATGTGGCAGCAACAAGCAGTGTAGAAAACAGAAATAACACCATAAAAATCTTACGAGACATGACTTTTCCTTTTAAAGATTGTAACATAGAGCGTAAAAAAATGTTAAATAAATCTTTACTTTTGTAAAAAACTACCCAACACCTACTTCTATGATCTCATCTGCACACCATTTTGCAAGATCTAGCTCATGTGTGATCAGCAACATCGCTGTATCATCAAGATGTTTTATCAAGAGTTGCATGACATCGAGTTGAATCACATTGTCAAGTGCTGAAGTCGGTTCATCTAACAAAAGAAGTTTTGGTCTCATCAAGAGTGCTCGTACTATAGAACAACGCTGTAACTGTCCACCAGAGAGCTCATGCGGTCGTTTTTCAAGTAATCCACCCTCAAGGTTCATCGCATCCATATAACGCTCTAAACCCTCTAAAGAGGCCACATCTTTGATTTGTGAGATGATATTGTAGTTGGGATGAAAAGAGGTATAAGGATCTTGAAAAACTTGAGAGAGTGCGACTGTTTTGATGCTACCGCTCAAAGGCTTTAAGTTACCCAAGATCATCTCAAAAAGTGTACTTTTCCCTGAACCACTAGCACCGACAACGGCTTTGATCTCTCCGGCAGAGAGGGTAAGTGAAAAATCTTTATATAAAAGTCTGTCGGGTGTGTACCCAAAACTAATATCTTTGATCTCTAAAAGATAACTCAACGGATCTGACCACTTCCATAGATCTTAAACTTATATGTCGTTAGACCTTCAATACCCATTGGACCACGAGCATGAAGCTTGTTGGTAGAGATACCTACTTCTGCACCAAAACCAAAGGCACCGCCATCCGTAAAACGTGTTGATGCATTAACATACACAGCTGCCGCATCAATAGCATTTAAAAACTGCTCAGCTGCTGTAATATTCTCAGTGATAATCGCTTCAGAGTGACCTGAAGAGAAACGTACAATATGCTCTATAGCGCCATCTACACCATCCACCACTTTGATATTTAAAATATTAGCTAAGTACTCTGTATCGTAATCTTCATCTGTAGCATGGGCTACTTCAATAATCGCCTGTGTGAGTACATCACCTTTTAACTCAGTATGTGCTTCGTCAAATGCCTTTTTGAGCTCTGGTAAAGCACGCTCAGCAATAGCAGCGTCAACAAGTAGTGTCTCCATTGAGTTACAAACACCAGGACGTTGCACTTTAGCATTGATAGCAATGGCAAT
>Ga0256826_1001346_pt1 | contig 15286 bp, 17 predicted proteins | sample CV79metaG_FD_185975 | JGI IMG/M metagenome (GOLD analysis project Ga0256826, IMG submission 185975) | Hydrothermal vent microbial communities from East Pacific Rise, Pacific Ocean - CV79 | ecosystem: Environmental > Aquatic > Marine > Hydrothermal vents | place: Pacific Ocean: East Pacific Rise...
ATATCATGATTCTTTAAGAATCTTTAGAAAACTATTCTAAATAAGCTAATTTTAAAATAAACAGACCAAAAACAACTTTTAGCTATAATCACAGAATTTTTTATATTAACAAAATATAACCCTAGGATAACAGTAGTGATTACATTAAAAGAAGCATTAACGAAGAGTCAAGAAGAGTTAGACTCACTTAAAATTGAGATGGAAACAAAAGCCAGAGAGGGGGGGTTAAACGCCTATATTGACTTTGCCTCATCAGGTAGTGGAGTACCCATTCTAATAAAAGATAATATTCAGGTAAAAGATTGGTCTGTAACCAGTGGTTCAGAGATTCTACAAGGGTATGTTGCCCCTTACAATGCAACGGTAATTGAAAATTTAAAAGCGAAAGGTTTCTCTGCTTTTGGTCGTGCAAATATGGATGAATTTGCAATGGGTTCAACGACAGAAAGTTCATTTTATGGTGTGACAAAAAATCCTTATGGAGAGGATAGAGTTCCAGGTGGAAGTTCAGGTGGAAGTGCTTCGGCTGTAGCAGGTGGAATTGCTATTGCAGCATTGGGTTCTGATACAGGTGGCTCGATTCGTCAACCTGCTGCTTATTGTGGTTGTGTTGGAATGAAACCTACCTATGGACGTGTAAGTCGTTTTGGTTTAGCATCTTATGCTTCAAGTCTTGACCAAATTGGACCAATAACCCAAAATGTTGAAGATGCAGCGATTTTATATGATGCAATTGCTTCTCACGATAAGAGAGATTCGACCTGTTCTACTTTAGAGTTGGTCTCTGTAACTGAAAATTTAAATGCTGATAGAAAAATGACCATTGCTGTAATTGATAATTATATAACAGAAGCGAGTCAAGATATTCAAGATGCTTATGCCCATACAATTACGTTATTAGAAGAGGCAGGTCATACAGTTATTCATAAAAATATGGCAAATACAAAATATGATATTGCCACTTATTATATTGTAGCCACAGCAGAGGCGACAACAAACTTGGCACGTTATGATGGAATTCGTTATGGTAAACGTGTTGAGGGGGCAAACTTAGAAGAGACATTCAGAAATACCAGAGCCCAATTTGGGGATGAGGTAAAAAGAAGAATTATGCTTGGTAACTTTGTTCTTTCTGCAGGTTATTATGATGCCTATTATGTAAAAGCTCAAAAGGTAAGACACCTTATTCAAGATGAGTTTAATAAAATTTTTGAAGAGGCAGATTTAATCTTATCTCCTGTTGCCCCAACAGTTGCACCTAAAATAGGAACTATTCATGACCCACTAGAGATGTATAAAAGTGATATGTATACCATAGCCATTAATTTAGCAGGATTACCAGCCATCTCATTACCTGTAGCAAAAGATAATGAAGGTATGCCAATTGGTCTACAATTGATTGGTAAAGCATTTAACGAACAAGCAGTATTTGATGGGGCATTAAGCCTTGAAAAAGCCATTAACTATACAAAATAAAGGAAAAACAACATATGAACATTAAGAAGAAAGCATTTACATTTGAAGATTTATTACTCGTGCCACAGCACTCAACTGTTTTACCTAAAGAAGTTTGTATTAAAACAAATCTTACTAAAAGAGTAACATTAAACACACCATTGGTATCAGCTGCTATGGATACTGTAACCGAATATAAAGCAGCCATTGCAATGGCACATTTGGGTGGAATTGGAATTATTCATAAAAATATGGATATTGAGACACAAGCAAAACAGATCTCTAAGGTTAAAAAATCAGAGAGTGGAATTATTATTGACCCTATTTATATTGCTCCCCATAAAACTGTTGGTGATGCAGATATGTTAATGGGAGAGTATAAAATATCAGGTGTACCTGTGGTCGATAAAGATATGACACTTTTAGGTATTATAACCAATCGTGATATGCGTTTTATTACTGATATGTCAGAGAAGATTGAAGATGTAATGACCAAAGCTCCTCTCTTTACAGCTACAGCAGGAATTACACTCGAAGAGGCAGCAAAAGTGCTTCAAGAGCATAAAATTGAAAAATTACCAATTGTGGATGATAACAATAAGCTTCAGGGTCTTATAACCATTAAAGATATTGAGAAAAAAGAGCAGTTTCCAAATGCAAATAAAGATAAGCATGGAAGATTAAGAGTTGGTGCAGCTATTGGTGTTGGTCAGCTTGATAGAGCTACAGCCTTGGTTAACGCAGGTGTTGATGTTATTGTTTTGGATTCAGCTCATGGTCATTCACAGGGAATTATGGATACGCTTAAAGAGATTAAAGCAAATTTAGATGTAGATGTAATTGCAGGAAATATTGCCAGTGGTGCAGCAGCAAAAGATTTGATTGAGGCTGGAGCAGACGCTGTAAAGGTTGGTATTGGACCAGGTTCTATCTGTACAACAAGAATTGTAACAGGTGTTGGTGTTCCTCAAATTTCTGCGATTGATGAGGTGGCACAAGTTGCAAACCCATTGGGTGTTCCTGTTATTGCTGATGGTGGAATTCGATTTTCAGGAGATGTGGCTAAGGCTTTGGCAGTTGGGGCAAGTTCAATTATGCTTGGTTCAGCATTGGCAGGAACTTATGAAGCACCTGGAGAGATGATTCTGTTTAATGGACGACAGTTCAAAGAGTATAGAGGAATGGGAAGTATTGGAGCAATGACCAAAGGTAGTACCGACCGTTATTTCCAAGAGGGAACAGCTGCTGATAAACTTGTACCAGAAGGAATCGAAGGACGTGTTCCTTATCGTGGTAAAATTGCGTCGGTTGTTCATCAGATGATTGGTGGGCTTAGAGCATCTATGGGGTATTGTGGTTCAGAAGATATTAAAACATTTTGGAAAAAAGCAGAGTTTGTTGAGATTACATCAGCAGGTCTTAGTGAGAGCCATGTTCATGATGTTACTATTACCAAAGAGTCACCAAATTACCATTCGTAAGCAATAAGTTTAATTAGTACTTAAGAAAATTAAGTACTGATTAATGAAAATATAATTTTAAATGATTAATAATAAGTAAAGCAAATATATTATATTATAGATTCATAATCTTTACAGATAAACAAAAGGATAACTTATGAATCAAGGAAAAACAAAAAAATTACAAACTGCTATTGCACTTTCGCTATTAACCTCTACACTTTTACATGCAACCAATGGAGATAATTTAATTGGTGTTGGTACAAAAGCAAGAGGTATGGGTGGAGCAGGTATTGGTGTAAGTCATTGTGCTGAATCAACACTTCAAAACCCTGCATTGATTACCTGTACAAAAGGAACTTCTATCTCTTTTGGAGGTACAATTTTTATGCCTGATATTGAGGCTAAAATGGGTAATGCAGAGAAGCATAGTAGCGATGCAGATATGAATATTATCCCTGGTGTTGCTATCTCTCATAAGTTAAATGAAAATTGGTACTTGGGTATTGGTATGTGGGGAACAGCTGGAATGGGTGTTGATTATCGTGATGCAAATCAAGTTCCAAATCGTGACTCTGGAAACATGCAGATGGTAAGTAATTTACAGTTGATGCAGTTTGGTACATCTTTGGCTTATAGTACAGGTACTTTTGGCTTTGCAGTTACACCAATATTACAGTATGGTTCTTTGGATATGAATTATCAAGGTTTTGATGGAAAGCCTGTTGGTGATGGTGTGGCACAAGATCTTGGTTTTGGTTTTAATGTTGGTACATATTATGATATTGCAAATGGATTAACCCTTGGTGCAGTATATAAATCTGAAATTGATATGGAGTACAAGAATCAACTCTCTAGTGCAACACAACCTTTTGTTGACTTTGGTATTTTTCCAAAAGCAATGGATGACCATTTGGAGCAACCTGCTGAAATTGGTGTAGGTATTGGATATGAGTTGGGTAAACATACTTTTGCTTTTGATTATAAACAGATTAAATGGTCTGATGCAAAAGGGTATAAAGATTTTGGATGGGAAGACCAAGATGTATATGCTGTTGGGTATCAGTTAAAACAAGATAAATGGAGATTGAGATTGGGTTACAATCATGCCTCTCATCCAATTTCAGAAGCACCGAGTGGACCAGCTGTTATAAAAGCAGGAAAATATGAACAAGCAGGAGGAAATGCTGTAAATTTATTTAATCTTTTAGGTTTCCCTGCAACTGCTGAAGACCATTATACATTAGGTGGAGGGTATGAGTTTAGTGATAATTTCTATGTAGACTTGGCTTATGTTTATGCACCTAAGACAACCACTACCATGAGTACCATTGTTGGATTAAACCCTCAAACTGGAGATATGTATACAGGTAAATCTAGTGTTGATCACTCTGAATCAAGTTTGTCTTTTCAGTTATCTTATAGATTCTTTTAATGAAAAAGAGTCTCTTAATTATAGCTCTGTTAAGTGGATGTAATTTTGATCAAAGTTCTATGAGCAGTACAAGTAGTGAAAAAGAGTCATCTCCTTTATTGACAAAGTATATTGTTGGTAAGCCTTATATGGCTTATTTTGATGCAGAAAAAGTTGTCGCTCTTCGATGGGGTATTAATTTAAAACATATTTTTGCAGGTTCTAAAAGTAGAAAAGAGATTGAAAGTAAGCGTTCAGAAGTTGAAGCCTCTAATATTGAAGCGTATCGTTTTTATGATAAAAAATTTGGAGTTGGTTGGCAACTTAAATTTAACAAAGAGGTAGAAGCTCAAAAAAATAGAGAGAGATAGCCATTTTGGCTATCTCTTTGGTTATTTTTTTGATGGAGAGGTACAATCACTCTCTTCAGCAAGTTTATTTAGATTGGCAAATCCACAACCTTCATCTTTTACAACATCAAATGTTGAGTTAATACTAACACTCTCTTCAATGACGACCTCTCCACTATTACTCTTTTTGTAAGAGTTAATAATATCTTTGTCTCCATTAATAATTTTAATATTATTGCCCTCTTTTGTAATTAAAATAGGAATGGTTTTAAAGTTCAAGAATGTAGCAAAGTGTTGTGCTTCTATATCTTCTATATCAATTTTGGTAAATGAGATATAGTTCTCTTTCATATATTTCTTTACTTTTGTACAGTGTGGACAAGATACAGATTGTAATAGATATGTACCATCTTTCATCACATAAGGTTTCGATTGGGGAATGGCTAAAAAGCTAAGTGCCATAAGCACAGAGACAACACCCATCATTGCAACAATAAAGTGTTTAAATGAGGCAGTAAGCATAATAACAACCAAGAAGGTATATACACCCATACAGAACTTACACATCTCTGGAGATGCAAAGTACTGATAACCCAACATAATGGTTTCAAATAGTAATGCACTGCCTACAACAATATAAAAAAGATTTTCATGGATTACTTTTTTATAACTTAGAATTCCTGTAACAAGAATCCCAACTCCTGCAACTACTCCAATATAGTTCAGATAGATACTGTCAAAAAGAAGAAGACTATCTGCAAGTTTACACCCTGTTGATTCACAAAGGGTAGAGTGGTTTAATTTTAGATAAGTTTCTCCTGCTACATAGAGAAAAAACAGAAAAGGTAGAAAAATAAATGATATTTTTTTCAAAATAACTCCTCAAGTTAATTTAGTTTAAAAAATAGTAACACATTTATAATAAATAGTAGAGATAAATTGCTCTAAATTAAATTAAAATTACTATATCTCAATCTTTAAAACAAAATTAAAAATCTTTTGGGTATAATCTCAAACTTTTTAAAAAAAGGAAATCCAATGGGTTTTCTTAACAACAATTAATGAAGGGTTTGCAATGTACGCAATCATTAAAGCAAGTGGTCAACAATTCAAAGTTCAAGAGGGTGATATAATCTGTTTTGACAAAATGAGTCTTGAACCAAAATCAGCAGTAGAATTCAAAGAAGTTCTTGCAGTAGACAATGGAGAATTAACTGTTGGTACACCTTTTGTAGAGGATGCTGTAGTTAAAGGTGAGGTAATTAACGAAGGTCGTGATAAAAAAGTTATTATCTATAAGAAAAGAAGAAGAAAAGATTCAAAGCTTAAAAGAGGTTTCAGAAGAGACTTCACAAGAGTTAGAATTACAAGTATAGCATAAGGAGCAAAGTATGGCACATAAAAAAGGTCAAGGTTCTACACAGAACAACCGTGATTCAGCTGGTCGTAGACTGGGTGTAAAAAAATACGGTAGCGAAGCAGTTATTCCTGGTAATATCATTATCAGACAAAGAGGAACAAAAGTTCATCCAGGTACAGGTGTTGGTATGGGTAAAGATCATACTATCTTCGCACTTATTGAAGGTGTTGTTAAATTTGACAACGTTTCAAGAGGTAAAAAAAGAGTTTCTGTAGTACCTGCATAACTTTTAGTTTTTGTTGAATTAGATGAACTTTATGGTTCATCTTTTTTTAATGTTTTTAACTTTTTTTGTTAAAAACTTGATATAATGTTTTTCATGAAAGCATTAAAAATTACTCTCATTTTTCTTATTCTACTCCTTTTACCTATTTTATATATTTTATTAGATCGTGATAATCATCCAAAGTCAATTAAGATTGCTGTAGGAACAGAAAAGAGTGCCTATTATAAAGATGCGTTAGAGTATAAATCAGAACTCAAAAAAAATGGTATTAATTTAGAATTGGTTGTGACAAAAGGCTCTATCGAGTCTCAGGAGAAGCTACTTAACTCAGAGGTTGATTTTGCTTTTATTAAAGGTGGGACAGAAAAACCTAAAGTTTTGGCTTTAGCAAATGTTGAATATGAGCCAATTTGGATTTTTTATAACAGTAAAGATATTACTGATTTAAAAAGTTTAAAGGGCAAACGAATATCTATCTCAACAAAAGGCTCAGGTACACGACCCATTGCACGAGAGTTATTAAATTTGGTAGGTATTAACAATTTTAATAGTAAACTCTATTTTTATTCTGACAAAGAGGCAGTTAATGCTTTAAAGAGAAAAGAGATAGATGTTATGTTTTATATCGCTGCACCTAACGCTACACTGCTTAATGAGTTGATGGTTATCCCTGATATTCAGCTATTAGACTTTAAAGAGGCAGACTCTTATCGACAGTTTTTTATTCAGAAACAGAAATATGTTCATATTGTAAAACTCTATGCACATGGGTTTAATATACGAAAAGAGTTACCAAAAAAAACACATACTCTCTTAGCTACAACAGCAATTTTATCAACCTATAAAAGTTCAGATGAGATGGTTCGCTTGATGTTAAAAGTTGCAAGAAGAGTACATCAACATATGGGGCTGTTTCATACTGAAAATATTTTTCCAAATGTCTCTATGTTGACTATAAAACAGCATAAAGCTTCTAAATACTATTTTAGAAAAATGTCAAACTATTACGAAGAGAATTACTCTTTTTGGACAGCTCAAACATTGACTCGGTTGCAGAATATTACGCTTAAATATATACTGCCTTTTTTAACCCTATTTGCTTTTTTTATAGAAGTACTTGTTCCCTCTTATCATATTTATACGCGACGTAAATTAAATTTTTGGTACGAGAGTATTAATCGAATTGATAATAATCTTGAAAACTTAGATTTAAATGAGTTAAACAGACACAGATTACGTCTTCAGAGTCTATTGTCTGAGATTAGGGCTACAGATGATATTCCTGCCATTCATATGGAGATTTTTTATACAATTCAGAATCAAATTGTCAATATTTTAGACGATATAGATAAGCGTATTGAGTTTTTAACTTCACGTTAACATCAAACCTACACCAACTTTTAGTTATAATTCCGTTGATAGAGTTCTTATTCGGAATCGGAGGCTTTCGCCCCGAACAAGACGAGGCAAAAGCCATCGTCTCTTAATTTCTCAAAATTTAATAGTATAAGTAGGGGTAGAGTAATCTCTCTGCCTTGTAAAGGAAGTATATGTTTGTAGATAGTGTTGATTTAATGGTAAGTTCTGGTAAAGGTGGGGCAGGTTGTATCTCATTTTGGACAGAAAAATTTGTAGCAAAAGGTGGACCCGATGGTGGTGATGGTGGAAAAGGTGGACATATCTATTTTGTAGTTGATAACAATACCGATACACTCTCTGCACTTCGTGGTCGTAACCATATTAAAGCAGAGAATGGTCGCCCAGGAGAGGGTCGTAAATGTTATGGTCGTAAAGGACAAAGTACAGATATTATTGTGCCTCCTGGAACGCAAATTATTGATGCTTTAACAGATGAAGTAATTTTTGATTTGGTTGAAGAGGGGCAGAGAGTACTTTTTCTAGAAGGTGGAAAAGGTGGACTTGGAAACATGCACTTTAAGAGTTCATCTAATCAGCGACCAACCTATGCACAACCTGGATTACCAGGCATTACCAAAGAGATTCGTTTAGAGATGAAGCTTATAGCTGATGTGGGATTGGTTGGTTATCCGAGTGTTGGTAAATCTACATTGATTTCTGCTCTTTCAAATGCAAGACCAAAAGTAGCAAGTTATGAATTTACTACACTTGTTCCAAATTTGGGTGTGGTTAATGTAGGAGAGTATGACTCATTTATGATGGCAGATATTCCAGGTATTATAGAAGGTGCATCTGATGGTCGTGGATTGGGATTAGAGTTTTTAAGACATATTGAAAGAACGAAAACTCTACTGATTTTGGTAGATGTTGCTAACTATAGAGAGATGAAATATCAGTATGAGACACTACTTGTTGAGTTACAACGATACTCTAGTGAACTGGCTGGTCGTAATTTTGCTGTGGCAATTACAAAGTGTGATTCACTTCCTGTAGAAGAGGTTAATAATTTGGTTGGTACATTTATAGAAGATATTGGTTTAACAGCAAATAGAACATTATCTAAGTATAAAGTGAATTCTGATTATCTCTCTTATGGTTTTGAAGAGGACTTTGGAGTAGAGCTTCCAAAAGATGCACCTCTTTTTGTTCTCCCTATATCTTCTGTCTCACATTTAAATACAGATCCTTTACGTTTTGCATTAAAAAGCTTTATCGTCTCTGTAAATGAGCAAGAAGGGAACTAATGAAACTAAATCGTATTGTTATTAAAGTAGGTTCTCATGTTTTAACTGAAAATGGTGCTGTAGCTAAAAAGCGTATGATTGATTTGGTTGAGCTTATCTCTTTGGTTATGGCAAAAGGGACAGAAGTTATCTTGGTGAGTTCTGGAGCTGTATCGGCAGGTTATACTGTATTGCCCTTAGAGAGAAGAGATGTTGGAAATAAGCAAGTTTTAGCAGCAATAGGACAGCCATTACTTCTTAAGATGTATCAAGAGAAGTTTGCTAAGTATAATATTTTATGTTCTCAAGTACTTCTTAGTGCTGCTGATTTAGATTCTAAAAGAAGAACCTATCTTGCACAGATGACAATTGATAAGCTTTTAGAGAATGCCATTGTTCCTATTATTAACGAGAATGATGTTATTGCTACGGAGGAGCTTGTTTTTGGAGACAACGATCAACTCTCTGCCTATGTTGCAGAGAATTTTAATGCTGAACTTTTGGTAATTTTATCGGATATTGATGCCTACTATGATAAAGATCCTAGAACATCAGATGATGCTAAAATTCGAAGAGAGGTAAACTTTATTAGTGAAGAAGAGTTAAATGCTCCAACAACAGCGAATAATGAGTTTGCAACAGGTGGAATTGTCACCAAATTAAAATCAGCTGATTTTTTATTAAAAAATGATAAAAAGATGTTCTTGGCTACGGGATTTGGATTGGATGATATAAAAAGCTTTCTACTTGATGGTGTTCAGAAGGGTGGAACACTCTTCTATAACAAATAATTGACGTTATCCATCTTCAACTCGTTCCCACGCTAAGCGTGGGAACGAGGTTTAATATGAGAATGAAAAAATAGTTGACGCGTAGGGTCGGTTTACCGACCTTAATTTTTGGTCGATAAATCGACCCTACGAAAGAGATATATAACGTTTAAAAATAGGGAAAAAATGATAAAAATAGTATATATGGGTACACCTCACTATGCAAAAGAGATTTTGCAAACACTTCTTGATGATAAAAAAATAGAGATACCTTTAGTTATAACGCAACCTGATAGAAAAGCAGGTCGAAAAAACAAATTAAAAGCTCCTGATGTAAAGATTTTGGCAGAGGAGTATAATTTAAATATCTTGCAACCAGAAAAGCTCTCTGAAGAGGGAATTTATGAAGCTATTGTAGGTGCAAAACCAGATTTTATAGTGGTTGCTGCTTTTGGGCAACTTCTACCTAAATCTATCTTGGATATTGCTCCTTGTATAAATCTTCACGCTTCACTGCTTCCTGCCTATCGTGGGGCTAGTCCTGTTCAGCAGTCACTTTTGAATGATGATAAATTTACAGGTGTAACAGCTATGCTTATGGAAGAGGGGCTTGATAGTGGTCCTATTTTGGGATATAGATATTTTAAAATTCCTAGTGATATGATTTTACCTGAACTTATGAATAGATTAAGCAAAGATGCTTGTAGTTTAACCATTGATATAATTCATCGTTTTGATACTATTAATCCAATGGAGCAGAATAGAGCTGTTGCTACTCACTGTAAAAAGATTAAAAAATCTGATGGTCTTGTAAATCTTTGTGATGTAAAAACACTCTATAGTAAATATAGGTCTTATGCTGGGTGGCCTGGTATATTTTTAGATGGTGGTATAAAGATTTCAGGTATTAAATTGGTTAATCAAAATCCAAATAAGATAGATGGAACAATTTTATCTATATCAGAAACGACAATTATTATTTCAGGATGTAATGGTACGGTAGAGATAGGAACAATTCAAGTACCTTCAAAAAAAGCTGTTACGGCAAAAGCTTACTGTTTAGGGAAAGGGTTAAAGGTTGGAGATACTCTCTTTTAATAGCTTAGAATCAACACAAACCTATCTTGTAGAAGAGATAAGAAATGGAAATTTTTCAACACCTATTGCTGTAATGGCACAAGAGCAAACAGAGGGTATTGGAAGTCGAAATAACTCATGGGAGGGTGGAGAAGGAAATCTTTTTTTCTCTTTAGCACTCTCTTTAGATGAGTTGCCTAAAGATTTACCTCTGAATTCTGCTTCTATCTATTTCTCATTTATTATGAGAGATGTTTTAAAATCATATGTTGATGATATTTGGTTAAAATGGCCTAACGATTTATACCACAATAAATCGAAAATTGGTGGAACAATAACAAAAAAAATTGATAATATTTTAGTCTGTGGAATGGGCATAAATTTACAGCAAAATAGAAACAGTTTTGAAGCACTAAATCTCGACATTGAGCCATTAATTTTGTTAAAAGAGTACCTTTCTAAACTAGAACTTTATCCTTCTTGGAAGCAAATTTTTAGTCAATATAGGATAGAATTCGACAGAAGTAAGGACTTTTTTACACACATAAATAGAGAATATAAAACCCTTGAAAATGCGATTCTATCGGAAGATGGTTCATTAATAATAGATAATAAGAGAGTATATAGTATAAGATGAGCGAAGTAATTACAATAGCAAATCAGAAGGGTGGAGTTGGCAAAACAACAACAGCTGTTAACCTCTCTGCTGCACTGGCACAAAATGGCAAAAAAGTACTCTTAATTGATGCAGACCCTCAAACAAATGCAACGACAAGTTTGGGTTTTAATCGTAACGATTATGAGTACAATATTTATCATGTTTTAGTAGGTATTAAAACAATATCTGAAGTTACTTTGACTTCAAATTTTAAAAATCTTGACCTTGTTCCTGCGAACATTGGTTTGGTTGGTGTAGAGAAAGAGTTTTATGGTTCTACAAAAAAGAATCGTGAACTGCTTTTGAAAAAAGCAATTAAACCTATTAAGAAAAATTATGATTTTATTATTATTGATTCTCCTCCTGCTTTGGGACCAATTACTATCAATGCCTTGGGTGCTGCTGATTCGGTAATTATTCCAATTCAGTGTGAATATTTTGCTTTAGAGGGATTGGCACAGTTGTTAAATACCATTAATCTTTTAAAAAAATCAATTAATCCACAGTTGGTAATAAAAGGTTTTTTACCAACCATGTTTTCAATTCAAAATAACCTCTCTAAACAAGTTTTAGAAGATTTGTCACACCATTTCAAGAAAAATCTTTTTTTAGATAAGAAAAAAGAGTTTATTATTGTGCCAAGGAATATTAAAGTCGCAGAGTCTCCAAGTTATGGAAAACCTGTAATTGAGTATGCTCATAAATCTAAAGGTGCAGTTGCGTATAACAACTTAGCCAAGTGTATTTTAAAAGGATAGCTTATGGCATTAGGAAGAGGACTGGGTGCTATTTTAGAAGAGGTTAGTCAAGCATATGATAGTGAAATTGGAACAACCCAAATCTCTCCACCAGACCAGATACGTCATATTGATGTAGATGATATTACACCAAATCCATATCAACCTCGTAAACATTTTGAATTAGAGGCTTTACAAGAGTTAAGTGATTCAATTCGAGACCATGGTCTGCTTCAGCCAATTGTTGTTATTGAGAAAGATGATGGCTATCTTCTTGTTGCAGGAGAGAGACGTTTACGTGCTCATAAACTGGCTGGTTTAGAGACCATTAAAGCGATTGTAGCCAATGTAGATATTGGTGAAGTAAAGCTTCGTGAATTGGCATTAATAGAGAATATTCAACGAGAAAATCTCAATGCAATGGAGTTGGCACACTCTTATGATGAGTTGATTAAAGTCTACTCTATTACCCATGATGAACTCTCTACGGTGGTACATAAAAGTCGTTCTCAAATTACAAATACTCTACGTCTTTTAGCACTCTCTGAGTATGTTCAAAAGAAGTTAACAGATGGTATTCTTTCACAAGGACATGCTAAGATATTGGTTGGTTTTAATGAAGAGGAGCAGAAGCTTTTAGTCAATACTATTATTGGTCAAAAACTTTCGGTGAGAGAGGTTGAGTTACTGGTAAAAAAGAAAAAAGAGAGTATGGCTTCTATCTCTAAAAGTCCGAAAAAAGAGGAGATGTTTTTTATAAATTCTTATAAAGGGACGATTCGTGATCGGCTTCCTTTCAGTTTTAAATTAAAAAATAACTCTATAGAGATAAACTTTAAAAATAGTAGTGAAATAGAGATTTTTTTACAAATGTTACAAAAATAGACAAACTTTTACTCTCTTGTTTGTCTCTGCTACTAATCTACCCAACCACTTTTTAAAATTTCTTCAAACCCCATAATATAACTATATATTAATGAAATTATTACATTTACCAAGTTATAATACGCAAAATTTTTTGGAGGAGTTTGAATGCTTGACTTGAATCCCGGTTTGATGTTGTTCGTTCTTGTTGTTTTCTTCTCTCTTCTTTTTTTGTTAAATCAGATGCTGTTTCAGCCACTACTAAAGTTTATGGATGATAGAGATGCTACGATAGCAAAAGATTTACAAAATGCTGAAGAGATGTCAGATAATAGTGATGGACTTAATGCAAAAGCTGATGCAGTTTTGGCAGATGCGAAAGCAGAAGCGAATGCAATCAGAGAGAAAGCTACTGATGAAGCGAAAGCTTTAGCAGAGAGTAAAATAGAGAGTAAAGTGAAAGAACTCGATGCTACACATCAGACATTTTTATCCCAATTGTCTGCTGATCAAGAGGCATTAAAAAGTTCACTTGCTTCTGAGTTACCTGCTTTTAAAAAGAGTTTACAAACTAAACTCGGTAGCTTGTAGGAGAGAGATGAATGAAAATTAAAAACATAGCTCTAATTTCAGCTGTTGTTCTACCATCATTAGTGTTGGCAACAGGTGGAGAGCATCACAGTGTAACCATGATGGATTCTGATTTTAAATATAGAGTCTTAAACTTTACTATCTTTGCAGGACTTGTTTATTATCTTGCAGCAAATCCTATTAAAGCTTTTTTTAAAGGGCGATCTGAAGATATTGCTAATCAACTTGCTGAAATTGAAGAGAAGTTAAAAGCATCAAAGAATGAGCGTCTTTTAGCAGAAGAGAATTTGGTAAAAGCTGAAAAAAGAGCAAGTGAAATTGTTGCTGATTCTGCAAATGAAGCTAAAATTTTGTCATCAAATATTGCTGAAAAAAATGAGATGGCTTTGGCTCTTTTAGAGAAACAACTTGAAGAGAAACAAGCTTTAGAGACTAAAAAAGCTACAAGAGAGACCATTGATTCAATTTTAAATGGTGGTTTTGATAATAGCGATATTAATATTGATGAGTCTAAAGTGGTTTCACTTATCTCAAAAAAGGTGGCATAGATGGAAGAGTTAATAGCAAACAGATATGTTAACGCACTTGTAGATATTACATCAAATGAACAGAGAGCAGAGTTTTCATCAGTACTTTCAAGTATTGCAGAGCTTTTCTCTGATGCTACCGTGGCTGAAAGATTAACTTCTCCATTGGTTACAGCAGAGCAGAAAACATCATTTGTTTTGGATGGCTTAGGGAATGATTGTGATGTTAAATTACAAAACTTTATTAAAATTATTGGAGAGAATGGTCGTTTAGATTTGATTCCAGTAATTGCAAAAAAGTTGAATCAAGCAATTCAAAAAGAGACAAATGAGTATGAAGGTGTTGTGACAAGTTCAAACACATTGGGTGATGCAGAGATTGCAGAGCTTGAAGCTTCATTAAAAAAGTACACAGGTTCAACCATTAAATTAACTCAAGTTCAATCAGATCTTGATGGAATTAAAGTGTCGGTTGAAGATTTGGGTATAGAGGTAAACTTCTCTAAACAGAGAGTTAAAGAACAGTTAATTGATTTCATTACGAAATCACTATAAAATAGTAATCTAACGGAAGGAGTTGCAGTGGCAAACAAATTACAAGCAGACGAAATTAGCTCGATAATTAAAGAGAGAATTGAAAATTTCGAGGTAGATGTAGACATCAACGAAGTTGGTAAAGTAGTAGGTGTTGCAGATGGTATTACTTCTGTATATGGTCTTAACAATGTTATGGCTGGAGAAGTAGTATCATTTGAGACAGGTGTTTTAGGAATGGTTCTTAACCTTGAAGAGGCTAGCGTTGGTATCGTTGTTCTTGGTTCAATGGCAGGAATTAGAGAAGGAATGAGCGTTAAGAGAACAGGCGAACTTTTAAAGATGCCAGTTGGAGACGCGATGGTTGGTCGTGTTGTTAACCCACTTGGAGAGCCAATTGATGGTAAAGGTCCAATTGAGTCAACAGAGTCAAGACTTTTAGAAGACAAAGCTCCAGGGATTATGGCTAGAAAGTCAGTTCATGAGCCTCTTCAAACAGGAATTAAAGCGATTGATGCACTTGTACCAGTTGGTAGAGGTCAAAGAGAGCTTATTATTGGA
>Ga0256826_1001347_pt1 | contig 15285 bp, 10 predicted proteins | sample CV79metaG_FD_185975 | JGI IMG/M metagenome (GOLD analysis project Ga0256826, IMG submission 185975) | Hydrothermal vent microbial communities from East Pacific Rise, Pacific Ocean - CV79 | ecosystem: Environmental > Aquatic > Marine > Hydrothermal vents | place: Pacific Ocean: East Pacific Rise...
TTGATTTAGAGCTTTTAAAAGATTTAAAACTTGAACGCCGTAGTTCTCTTGAGGAGTATATTGTAAGCCATCCAGAGGCTAAATATATTTCAGTAGAAGAGTATCCTGATGGTGGTCATGCAGTTTGGGATATTCCATGTTATGCAGCCTTTCCTTGTGCTACACAGAATGAACTCTCAGATATTGATGCTCAAAATCTTATTGTTAATGGTGTTGTTTGTGTATGCGAAGGTGCCAATATGCCATCGACTCCAAAAGCAATTAATGATTTTTTATCTCATAAAATCTGTTTTGGACCAGCAAAAGCTGCAAATGCGGGTGGTGTAGCTGTAAGTGAGTTTGAGATGGCACAAAATGCTTCTATGGGTAGATGGAGTTTTGAAGAGGTTGACGAGAAGTTAAAAACAACTATGCAGCAGATTGCAAAACGTGTAGCCCTAACAGCAAAAGATTATGGTGTTGAGGGGAACTATGTTGATGGAGCAAATATCGCAGGATTTAAAAAAGTTGCAGATGCTATGATCGCTGAGGGAATCTAAGGAAGATAAATGTATAGATTTTTTATTCTATTTGTCCTAATTTTCACTATCTCTTTGCAGGCAAAAGAGGAGTATACTCCTTTTATTGAGAAGCAGATATCTTTTATACAGCAGATGAATGAAAATAATATTACAAAAAACAAGATTAAAGCTATTCTCACTCTACAAAGAAAGAGTTATGAAGAAGCTATTGATGTGATTATGAGCACAAAGCAAGAGTATATAAATAGTATATTAAGTTATGAGTCTGAAATATTTGCACTTAAAAAAATCATTAAAATAAATAAGCGGGCAGGTAATCGCTATGCTGTTTTAAGGGATGAAGTTCAGATTCGCTCCTTTCAGCTCCTAGCGAATCAAAGTTTTATGATTAAAGATATTCTAAGCTCTTTGGATTATGCAAGTTTTGATGAGTTTAAAAAAGAGCTAAATGAAAATATAGCTCAAAATCAGGTTAAGAATCAAGAGTTGTTAAATGTAGATTATGCATCTATTTTAAACTTAGAGTCAGACTCTAAAACACTCAAGCAAGCTAAAGAAAATATCAAAGAGTTTAATGCAATTGTTGAGATAAACCAAGATATGATAAATTATGTATACCTTTTTGAAGGTAAAATGTATCGTTTAAATAAGTACTCAAAGTACCATCTTATTGGAGTTGTTCTCTATGTAAACTCTATTGAAATAGTGAAGTTTATAAACCCAGTATTAGAAAATTATGGACTCAATATTATTAAACTTCTTGCAATTGCTCTGTTGATTTTATCTATATATTTTGTTAGAAGGTTTGTTTATGTAGCGGTAGAAGGTTTTATACTTAATGTTGATGCCCTTAAAAAATACTCTAGAAATATTTTAGATGCTGTAAGAAGGTCTATAGATTTACTGATTATTATTGCAAATGTTAATTTGGTCGTCTATATTTATAATGATTTTAGTACAGTTGAGGTTCTTGCTAAAATATTTAATATTCTTTATGGAATTTTTCTTACTCTTGTTGTTTATAAAGTTTTAAACGCGGTTGCTGAAATAAAAGTCCATGAGATAGATTCACACAACAGACATATAAAAAATGAAGTTGTAAATGTTGGTATAAAGATAGTTAACTTTATCATTATGATGATTGGCTTACTTATAGTTTTACACTTTGCAGGTGCAAACTTAACAGCTGTTCTCTCTGGTCTTGGTATTGGTGGTTTTGCAGTTGCTCTTGCAGCGAAGGACTCTTTAGCAAACTTTTTTGGAACACTCTCTATACTACTCAGTGATGTTTTTTCTCAGGGTGATTGGATTGTGATTGATGGTAAAGAGGGGGTTGTTGTTGAGATTGGTCTTCGAGTTACAACTTTAAGAACTTTTGATAATGCACTTATTGCTATTCCGAATGCTATACTTGCAAATCAAGATGTTAAAAACTGGAACAAAAGAGAGCTTGGTCGCCGTATTAAGATGAGTTTGGGAGTTAAGTATGACTCTAAGGCTCAAGATATTAAGAACGCGGTCAATGAGATTCGAGAGATGTTAGATACACATCCAAAAATTGCAACAGAAAATACTCAGTATAAGTACAACCCAATTAAAGCTGCAAAATTAGTCTCACAAGATGATTTACATGGAGTAAAAAAAATACTTTTAGTCTACCTTGATGAGTTCTCAGACTCAAGTATTAATATTCTGATTTACTGTTTCTCTAAGTCAACGGAGTGGGAAGAGTGGTTGAGAGTAAAAGAGGATGTAATGCATAAAATAATGGAAATATTTGAAAAAAATAATTTAGAATTTGCATTTCCATCTATGAGCCTTTATCATGAAACAGATGCTTCAGGGGTTAGAAGTAGAGACTCTTATGATACCTAAGTGAACAAGTAAAGTAAGATATGTTAGTAATAAGTCTTAAAGCTAGTTCATGTGTTCGTTCTCTTAGTGTAGAGAGTGAATGTAAAAAGTGTGAAGTTATTTGTCCTACAAATGCAATTGTTGTAGGAGAGAATCCACTTCCAGTAATTAACCACTCTATGTGTGTAACTTGTGGTGCTTGTAATGCAGTATGTCCCAATGAGTCTTTTAGATATAAAGATTTTAATACGACTGATTTTTTCTTTGATTTTTTAGAAGATGAAGAGAGTAATCTTATCTCGTGTAAGAAAAATATCCCATGTATTGCAGCTCTGAGTGTTGAGCATATTATCTCATTAACAGTGTTCAAAAAAGAGATAGTTTTTGATATGGGACACTGTGAGGGTTGTAATATAGCCCACTCTTGTTATCCCCAAATACTTAAAAATTATGAAGAGGCCTCTTATCTATTAGAAGCGATGGAGAATAAGTCTCTAATAAAACTTGAGAATATCTGTTTTAAGCCAGTAGACAAGAGTGAAGATAGACGTGCATTTTTGTCCGCATTTAAGCCTAAAACTCTTGGTAAGATAAAAAGAAATTTTGAGAATGAAGTTAAAAAAGCTAGTGATGAGTTAAGAGAATATACTTTAGAAAAAATAGATATTATGCTCTTAAAAAAGAAGTTACTTCCTAAAAAAAGAAAACTCTTTTTTAGTGCAATTAAGAGAGTTATAAAACCTTCTCAGTTCCATGTAGTTGATGCTACTGAGGTGAGTTTTACTTCTCAAAAGATAATAGATGAAGATAGCTGTACAGCTTGTCAAATATGTTACCGAGTTTGCCCAACAGGTGCCCTAACATCCGATATTACAAACTCTAAAATAGATTTTGACCCTTTTATGTGTATAAAGTGTAATATTTGTCATGATGTTTGTGAGCCAAATGCAATAACACTCTCAAATTCTTACAATGTAAAAGAGTTTTTTAAGCCTGAAGTTCAAAATCTTATTGAATTTAATGTACTTCGATGTCATGAGTGTAATATGATTTTTAGTACGAATGGGACTGAGCAAATATGTGATAGATGTAAAGTTAATAGACTTCTTGCATAACCTAGACCCTAAATCAAGTTTAGGGTGACGAAGTTCCAACTGACCGTCATTCCAAACTTGATTTGGAATCTAATTTATGAGTTATGAAAGAAGTCTAATGAAAATATCAATAATTATGAGTATTAGAGAATAGCTTCTATATAAAGCCACCCTTGCCAGATTGCAGCACTTGAGATTCCTGCTGCAAAACCTGCAATAATATCATCACCCATAACTCCAATACCACCAGGTGCTTCACGGTCGATTCTACCAATGATAGAAGGTTTTGCTATATCAAAGTACCTAAAGAGTGCAAAGGAGAGTATAGATTGTACTAAAAAGCCATTTTCTAGATTTAGAATCTCACCAGTAGAAACTCCAAATGCAGGTGCTACACTCAGTGCAAACCACATTCCAGCTAACTCATCAATAACTATACTTTTGTCATCATGTGTTCCTGTCCTTTCTTCATATCTATTAATCTCTTTAATAGCGATTATACTGATTAAAGCAGTTGCTAAAAAAAGAGTGTATGAACCAAAATATATAAGTACTAACATTCCAAGAGGTAGTGAAACTAATGTTCCAACTGTTCCAGGTGCTTTGGGAGCTAAACCACTATATCCAAGTGTTATAAAAAATTTATTCATTATTTGTAAGTCCTTAGTTATGTAAGTGAAGTTGTTTGGTAGAGTTTCATAAGCTCTAAGTAGAAGTCTTCTTCTGTGTGCTCTTCAAGAAGTCCTTCAAGTGCAAAAGTATCAGAGTATATTTTTTCAAGATTTTTAAATCTATTTGGCAGAAGTTTTGAGAGTAAAAAAGCACTTATCTCTTTTCGCATAAGTACTGCAGGGGGAAGGATTCCCATCTCTAAAAGTTGTAGTATTGAGTCTGCATGATAAGAGATTTGATGATGTTGTCCGTGTGGACAAGAGTTTTTACTCACAAGGGTTGTACACTCATTACAGTAGACATATTCACTAGCTATTGCTATGTCAATATCTATGCCTGTTACCTTATCGATAATTGATTTATTTGAGTTACAGTCATAAAACATACCAAGACCAGCATGGTTTCGTCCTATAGTTAGTCTATCACAACCATGATTTTTAGCAACAATTGCATCAATGATTATTTCATTAAAACCAGCAAAAATATAAGAGTTTTCCAAAGGAACTATAACTACACGGTTTTTAGGTAAAAAATTATTTATAAAAAACTCTAAAGCCTCTTTTCTAATTTCATAACTGATATTGTCATTGTTGTAAGGTTTAAGTAGGAAAATAACAAGCAGGTCTGTTGTGTCAAGTGTTTGTCGTATGAGACGTTCATGTGCACGATGCAGAGGGTTAGCTGCCATAAAAAGAGCAGATGTATGTTTTGCATTAGTAATGTTTTTTGCGTCTTGAATTATTTTTACATTTTGGTTTTTAGAAGAGTTACAGAGAGTGTATTTACCTGCTATTGCCCATGATCCAAGTCTTTTAATGGTAGCTTGAACACCAGGATGTGTTAAATCATCAGTTCCATAAATATGCTTCACTCTCTCATTTCTTGCTATTTGAAATGTCTCATCTACTTTGAGTGTAGCAAATTCTTTCTCTTCACATATTAGAGTTATCTCCTCTCCAACTTCAAGAGATTTTATAATTTCTTCATTTTTTGCTCCAGCAGGAGCTAGTATGAAAGGAAAGGGAAAACTACGACCCTCAATGAGTCCAGTGGCTAAAACATTAGCACTTTTTTCACTTCCCATAAGATTTGTAAGAGGATAAAGAAGTCTATCTTGAACAAGTTCAAGGGCAGAAGCGGCTTCTCTATCTATATAGATAGTTTTATTTTTTCTTGATGATGCCATATTTCTTTCTTTTTTCCCATAGACTTTTACGGCTAATTCCAAGTTTTTTAGAGAGTTCAGTATCTGGGTATTTACTCTGATAGTTTAAAACTATAAATTTCACATAATCTTCAATAGGAAGGATATCACCCTTATCAAAGATATTGTTTTCACTCTTTATCTCTATAACTGGGTATGCAACATCTTCTATTTTATCACTACTTGTTACAATTGCTTTTTTATCGGCAATTAGGTCGCAGAATGTTTTTTTGTCACCTTTTTTCAGGACTTGATAGTCAATAATATAAAGAATTGAGTTTTGAGGAAGTGATTTAATCTCATTCATAGCTTTAGAATCACTTAGACTCAAGAAGTGAATAGGTTGATTTTTAATGCTTGCATGTTTAAAGGCAAAGGCATCAGCGTATTTTTGAAAGCTTGATGAGATAAATAGAGGTAGTTCTATATTGTCATGATTATGGTCACTATTTACACTTTGGAAAGTATGTGTAAGATACTTCTCATATGCTTCATTACGTTTTTTGAGTCTTTCATAATCTTGATAGTGGTCTATTTTACGAATGAGTTCTTCTATCATAAAAGGTTTAAGTATATAATCCTTCGCACCAGCAGCTAAAGGTTTTGATACTGTGTCATTACTGATATAAGAGACCATTAAAATTACAATTGACTTTTTAAATGTTTCAATGACAGGATTAAAATCTTGTCCATTGATATTTGTTGAGAGTAAAACAACATCATAACTGTTACTTTTAATAGCGTCTTTCGTTGATGTACACATTTCACATATATGACCAAGTTCGCTTAGTTTTGTAGCAATACTTTGTGCTAAATAAATTTCGTTTTCTATTATTAGTATTTTCAATCTTTACCCTTAATTTTATTTCTTTATTTTGACCAATCAAAATATTTTAAATTTGCATTTGCAATAACGCCAACACCTTCACCTCGACCTATAAAGCCAAGTTTCTCAGTTGTAGTTGCTTTTATGTTTACACGTGCACTATTTATATTTAAAATAGATGCAAGTGCTTTTCTCATAGCTAGCTTATACTTACCTACCCTTGGTTTCTCTGCTGCAATGGTTATATCAACATTGACAAGTATAAAACCAAAGTGTTTGATTTTAAGAACAACACGTTTTAAAAGCTCTTTGGAGTCAATTCCTTTAAACTCTGCATCGTTGTCTGGAAACATCATACCTATATCACCCATACCAGCAGCCCCTAAAAGAGCATCTATAAGAGCATGAATAGCAACATCTCCATCACTGTGTGCTTTAAAACCGTAATCTGATTCTATCTTAACACCACCTAGCCACATCTTACCTTTATCATCAAAGGCATGAACATCAAAACCTGTTCCACTAAGTGTGTCTGAAGATGGTTTTGCTAAACAAGGAATCTTATTTAAGTCGCTAATGTAAGTAATTTTATGGGCATCTTCATCACCTAAGATAAACTCACGCTTACCACCATTTGCAACAATAGCACTACTCTCATCTGTAAACTCTTCATCTGTCTTTAATGCCTCTTTTAAAACAGATGTCTTTGAGAGTTGAGGAGTTTGAACTCTTTTAACTTCGTCTCTATTTATTGTCTTTTCATTGTAAACAATGGTATCTGTTACTTTTAGGAATGGAACTATGGAATCACATGAGGATTTTTTAGAGACTATTTGGTGTAAAAAGTCACTTTTTATACATGCCCTTGCTATATCACTTACTAGAACATACTCAGTATCAACTTCTTTAAGAGCATTTTGAAGAGATTTTTGTCTTGTTGTTGAGCCTTCCACAAAAGTAAAGTCAGCATAGGAGCGCATAAACTCTATATCATCGAGTGAAGATGTGATAATTATTTTTGTGAAAAGTTCTGTCTCTTGAAGATTTTGTGCTACAAATTGCCACAAAGGTTTATGGTCAATTCTTAACCACTGTTTTTTGACATTTAGCTCAAATCGACTAGAACTACCAGCAGCAAGTAAGATAAGTGTTAAATCTGACAATCGTACTCCGTCTATAAAAGTGTTACGAAATTATACACTTATAAACTTTTATTTAACTTGGAGTGGGTAAATAGGGTACTTCTGATTTCAAATAAGAGATAAAAAATATTATCTAATGAATGACTTTATATTAGATTAACTTTATTTGATTATATTTCCACTATATATAAACTATATTTAGGAGAAACTATGAGATCTTCATGGGTAAAAGAGCGCGAAAATGATCCTGTTAGAACACAGATGTACTATGCAAAGCAAGGTATTATTACAGGAGAAATGGAATATGTCGCGAAAGTGGAAGATTTATCTCCAGAACTAGTTAGAAGCGAAATCGCACGTGGTCGTTTGATTATTCCTGCAAATGTAAACCATACATCATTAGAACCAATGGCCATTGGTATTGCAGCTACTTGTAAAATTAATGCAAATATTGGTTCTTCAGCAATAGCATCTGATGTTATGGGTGAAGTTGAGAAGATGGAAGTCTCTCAGCACTATAAAGCAGATACAGCAATGGACCTTTCAACTGGTGGTGATTTAGATGAGATTCGTAAAGCTGTTATAGGAGCATCTAAGATTCCTATAGGAACAGTCCCTATCTATCAAATTTTACACGATGTTGGTAATAATATTGAAGACTTAACTATAGAAGTTATGTTAGAAGTACTAGAGCGTCAAGCAAAACAGGGTGTCTCTTATTTTACAATTCATGCAGGTTTTCTACTTGAGACTATGCCAAAAATTGCAAAACGTAAGATGGGAATTGTTTCTCGTGGTGGTTCTTTAATGGCTGCATGGATGATGCATTACCATAGAGAAAATCCTTTCTATACTGCATTTGATGATATTTTAGATATCTGTGCGAAGTATGATGTTTCTCTTTCACTAGGTGATTCACTTCGTCCTGGTTGTTTAGCTGATGCTTCTGATGATGCACAGTTAGGTGAACTTAAAGTTCTTGGTGAACTTACACTTAAAGCTTGGGAGAAAAATGTTCAGGTAATGATTGAAGGTCCAGGTCATGTTCCTTTAAATCAGGTTGAACGTAATATGAAAATTCAACGTGAACTTTGTCATGAAGCTCCTTTTTATATTCTAGGGCCATTAGTTACCGATATTGCTGCTGGATATGATCATATATCTTCTGCTATTGGTGCAGCTGTTGGTGGATGGCATGGAGCTTCAATGTTATGTTATGTAACACCAAAAGAGCATCTTGGCCTTCCAAACGCGGATGATGTACGTGAAGGTATTATTGCTTATAAAATTGCGGCTCATGCTGCTGATATCGCTCGTGGACGTAAAGGTGCTAGAGATGTTGATGATGCTATGAGTGATGCTCGTTTTGGTTTTGACTGGGAAAAACAGTTTGAGCTAGCACTTGATAGTGAGAGGGCTCGTGAGTACCATGATGAGACTCTTCCTCAAGATGTATTTAAAGAGGCTGAGTTCTGTTCTATGTGTGGACCTAAGTTCTGTTCTTATAAAATTACTCAAGACTTGATGGAAAATCCAGAAGGGATCGAGAAAATTATTGCAGACTCAAAAGCAAAAGAGGCAGCTGAAGAAGCTGCTCTTTTAGCTTAAATAGAGATTTAAAATATCTTGATTCTAAATAAGACAATATTTGTCTTATTTAGATATGATAGAGTTTCAAAATATAAAAACTAGATTCCAAATCAAGTTTGGAATGACGAGGGACTCAAACACTCCGTCATCCTAAACTTGATTTAGGATCTAGTGTATAAATAAATTAAAGGAAATATATAAATTATGACTGAAGAAATTGTAAAATCAGCCTTATCAAAAGTTATGTATCCAGGGTTTACGAAAGACATCGTAACTTTTGGGTTTGTGAATAACATAGTAATTAACGGAGCAGATGTAAGTTTCACTGTAGATATCACATCAAGTGCCCCTGAAGTTGCACAACAGATTACAGATGATGCAAAAGCAGAGCTCTCAAAAATGGGTGCGGCAAATATTACTTGTAATGTAAAAGCACCACAGATGCCAAAAGAGTCATCGTCTCACGGTAAAAATATAGCACCACAAGTGAAAAACTTCCTAATGGTAAGTTCAGGAAAGGGTGGAGTTGGTAAATCAACTACATCTGTAAACGTTGCTATCGCTCTTGCTGCTCAAGGACTTAAAGTTGGTCTACTAGATGCAGATATTTATGGTCCAAATATCCCTCGTATGATGGGTGTTGCAGATATCAAGCCTGAAGTAAATGGAAACAAAGTTCTTCCTATTAAAGCATATGGTATTGAGATGATGTCTATGGGTTCACTTATGGAAGAGGGACAATCTCTTATCTGGCGTGGTGCTATGATTATGAAAGCAATCGAGCAGTTCTTGCGTGATATTTTATGGTCAGAGTTAGATGTACTTGTTATTGACATGCCTCCAGGAACTGGTGATGCTCAGCTTACTTTAGCTCAGTCTGTACCGGTAACTGCTGGTCTTACTGTAACAACTCCACAGTCAGTATCTTTAGATGACTCACGTCGTTCACTTGATATGTTCAAAAAGCTTAATATTCCTATCGCTGGAATTATTGAGAATATGAGTGGATTTATTGCTCCAGATACTGGTGTTGAATATGATATATTTGGTAAAGGAACATCTCAACCAATGGCTGATGAGTTTGATACTAAAATTATTGCTGAAGTACCAATAGAGCCAGGAATTAGAACTGGTGGAGATGAGGGTAAACCTGTTACTTTTGCTAACCCTAGCTCTGAGTCTGCTAAACGCTTTAGTGAAGCAGCAGCTTCTATCTGGGCAACTATTGAAGCTATAAACGCGGATGGCGGTGTTGATAATGTTGGTGTTCAACCAACAACACCTCCAGGAGTATCTGCCTGTTCAACAAGTGCAGCTCCAGCGGCAGCAGCACCAAAACACGACCACGGCTCAGGTGGTGGATGTGGTTGTAGCTAAAAAAGTTACACTAACGATGCATCTTCTGCATCGTTATACCCCAAGAGCACTTGCTCCTTACAGTTTCTCTCGTTCCTATGCTCTGCATAGGAATGTATAGAAGCATGAATTCCAAAATTATTATAATTGGCGATTTTTATTCTTATATTTTAGAAGTTTTAGCGAACATCATCACCTTCTGACATCTCTGGTGTATATGTCACTATTTTATTTCTACCTGTAGTTTTAGCAACATAAAGTGCCGTATCAGCAAACTTAATACATTTCCATATACTATCACCATCAACAGGGAATTTTGATATACCTATACTCATGGTTTTTTGTATAGTCTCACCATTGCCAACATTAAAAACTAACTCTGCAAAGGCTGTATGAATTTTCTGTGCTACACTAAGAGTACCCTCTTCATTTGCATTATGAAGCATTACTATAAACTCCTCTCCACCATAACGAATTGCTAAGTCAGCTTCGCGAATATTTTCTTTTAAAACCTTACCAATCTCTACAATAACAAGGTCGCCAACATCATGTCCATAAGTATCATTAACCTTTTTAAAGAAATCAACATCAAGCATCATTACACTATATGTCTCCTTCTCTCTTAAGGCTTGACTCATAACCTTGTCTATAAACTCTTCTAAAAATCTTCTATTATAGAGACCTGTCATAGCATCACGAAGAGAGGTGTCTCGTAGAGTATCCATAAGTATTTTAGTCTCTATAACTGGTTTTGCAGCTTCAAGATAGTTTTTCACACTTGGAAGAATGGAGTTAATTCTATTTATCTCTTCATCAGATTTAGCAGTAATTGATATAACTAAAGAGTGCTCTTGGTTAATACTAAAAGGGAGACATATGTAGTAAATGTTATTTATAGTGCATGCTTGGCATAGATTTTCAAATTCACTTGAAATTACATCTGTTTTTGTTCTATGTGCTCTACATAGAGAGGAGTCCTTATCTACCATGTCATCACAAATACTTTCACCTTCTGTGAGGTATATTAAATTTCTTTTAGCAGTTTTATTATGTAATTCATAGAATGCGAAATGTTTGATATTGTACTTAGATTTTAAAATATCTGTTATCCTTGAGTAGACTACTGTTTTTGTTGCATCAAGTTCGATAGTTTTTTTGAATTTGTATATATCTGAAAGTTCATCAATAATTGTTTTTGCTTCATAGAGCGGATCATTGGAAGTGACACAACCTTGTGGAATAAATGTTCCGAGGTTATATTTTATATCCCCAAATGTCTCCTGCATTTTTCTAAAAAGTGTATTTATCTGTTGCACAATATGTCGACCTTCACCAGATACAGTAGTACTAAATTCGTGAGAAAAATCACCGCTATATGCTTTTGTGATTCCCTCTTGTAAGTTTGAAAAAAGTTTTGTATAGGGTGTTACATAGTAGTTTAAAAGGAGCAGAACGATTATAATAAAGAGGACGTTAATAGCAAATATTTTTATAATGGTAATCATACCGCTATTTCTCATGTTTGTTATATCAAATTCCATACTAATAGCACCAAGAGTATCTCCTCGTTTAACATCATGACAAGAGAGACAGTTTGCTGTATTACTCTCAGCTTGTGCAGTATAAGGTATAGTAACTCTTAAAAGTATATTTTCAGTGTGTTCTGTAATTTTATGAATTGTTTTACCAGATTTAAGAACTTCAGCATCAATAAGGTCACGAACACTCTCATCAGGTAAACCTTTGCCATACTGTTTTATAACATTTTGTGAGCGGCTTATCCAGAGTTTTTCAATATCTTTTTTGGAACTTATTTGGTTTAAAAAGTAGGCTCTTTGGTCCATATTTCCATTAACCATATGTGCAGTAAGACCATCTTTAACCATCTCCGCAGTCATATTTGCTTTTTCTAAAGCACTTTTGATACTGTAGTCTCTAAAATTTAAAGATACATTTATAATAGTAGCTGCACCAAGGGCAAGAAGCATTAAAGTTACGATGAGAAGAAGTTTAGATTTTGTCTGCATTAGGTTTCACTTTATATGAGTTAGCCCTAGGATAACAGATATAAAGTTAATTTTTTGTAAAAGGAATCATAAAAATGTGATTTTTACTCTACAGTTACACTTTTAGCAAGATTTCTAGGCATATCAACATCATTTCCTAGTCTTACTGAAATTTCTAAAGAGAGTATTTGAACTACAACCATCATTTCGAAAAACTCTAACATATAATCTTTGCATTGATTAATAGGAATAAAGTCATCTGCTTTATCGAACTCAATAGCACTAATAGCACAGATTGTACTATCTCTAGCACTTAACTCTTCTACATTTGATTTTGCTTTTTCATAAAGAAGATGTTGCGGAAGTAGAGCAATTGTGAAGAGTTCAGGATCTGCTAATGCAATTGGACCATGTTTCATCTCTCCACTTGGATAACCTTCGGCATGAAGATATGAAATCTCTTTGAGTTTTAAAGCACCTTCAAGTGCGAGAGGATAAAAGATATCTCGGCCAATAAAGAAGAAACCGTGACCATGTAGATAGCGCTTTGAGAGGCGTTTTATTCTTTCATGCATTTCATCGGTTACTTTAACACTTGCTGGAACTTCGCGAAGAAGATGAATCTGTGAAGTGATTTCCTCTTTTGTGAGTCCAGATGTAAGTTTAGCTACATAAAGACTTAACATCCAAAACAGAGTTACCTGTGTTGCAAAGGCTTTTGTTGAAGCGACACCCTTTTCAACTCCTGCACGAGTTAATAGACATGCATCGGCTAAACGTACCATAGAGGAGTTGTCAACATTACAGATTACTAGAGTTTTTAAACCTGCTTTTTTTGCCATTTTTAGAGTTTCTAAAGTATCTGCTGTCTCTCCACTTTGAGAGATAACGACAAAAAGAGTATCTTTGCTCATTATTGGTTCTCTATATCTAAACTCGGAAGCTACTTCAATACTTGTTTTAATTTTTGCATAGCGCTCAAAGAGATATGTAGCAGAGAGTGCAGAGTGATAAGAAGTTCCACAAGCACAGAGTTTTATCTCATTTATACCATCAAAAAGAGATTTATCTAGTTCATCAAAAAGAATTTCATCATCACTTAATCGTCCTAAAAGAGTATCTGCAATGACATCGCCTTGCTCATAAATCTCTTTTTCCATAAAGAATCGAAATCCATCTTTTTGAGCTGAGAGTTTATTTTGTGAGAGTGCTTGAAAACTCGGATTTGTTAGAGCATTTTCTTTATTATAAATGAGAATAGAGTTGGCATTTACATAACCATAATCACCATCTTCAAAGTAGTTAACTTCTGTGCAGTGACCGATAAGAGGAGTATCTGAAGAGGCAAAGTACTTTTCATCTTCCGCGTTTATTCCGACAAGCATAGGAGAACCATGTTTGGCAAAAAAGATTGTATTTTCTTCGCCTTTTGTTACAAGAAGAATAGCATAAGCACCCTCTAGCTGAGAGAGTGTTGTTTTAAAAGCTTCAAAAGCAGTAGTTGAATTTCTAAGATTTTTTTCAAACTGATGTACAATCACTTCAGTATCTGTTTGACTTAAAAATGTAACACCATCGGCTATTAGTTCTTTTTTTAACTCAGCATAGTTTTCAATAATACCGTTATGAACAACATAAGAGCTCTCGCCAACATGAGGGTGTGCATTAAGTTCAGTTGGTTTTCCATGAGTTGCCCAACGAGTATGCCCAATCCCCGCAGCAAATTTATCTGTTACAAAACCTTCTGTTTTCTCTTGAAGGTTTACAAGTTTTCCAATCGCTTTATAGCTGTTAAAAGTTCCATCTTGTAAAACAGCAATACCAGCAGAGTCATAACCACGATACTCTAGCTCTTTGAGTCCATCTAATAAAATCTCTTTTGTATTTTTTTCACCCAAGTATCCAACGATTCCGCACATTTAAACGCCTTTAATTAATAATTCATAAATATTGTCGACATTATTACATATATCGTTTTGTTTTTCCATTAAAAATGAGTCTCTTACCTTATGTTTAGAGCTATGAATTTTTGCAGTGACAATATTTATGCCGAGTTTCTCAAAACAGTTCATAATATAGGCTAAAAGTCCTCTTTGATTTGCAGTGTGGACTGTCAGTTCAGCATGAGTTAGGGAGTGATCACAATCGATGTTAACTTCCCCGTCCTTAATAGTTGTTTCAAGTAGTTTAACACTTCTACTCATATCAAAGGCATTCTCTATAATAGTCTCTACTTCAAGAAGTTCTTCATTCTCTATATTTTGTAAAAACTCTATTTTAAAGTATTTTACACCATCAAAGAGTGTAAAAATTTCCATAGAAGCTACATCTAAACGGTTGAGAGTAGCTAAAAGATAGCCAATGTTTAGTGGTACTTTTCGATAGATTTCTATACTCAAAGAGTCTTTGTTTGAGATTTTATAACTATATTCTTGAACTTCTTTAGTTTTTTTCGCAATTTCAATAATATCTGCTGGAGTGTGCTTAAAGAAGAAAAGGTTTGACTCTATAGAGATGGTTTTTTTCTGCAGAAGTTTAGGCAGATTTTTAAATTCTTCTATATTTTGAACTCTTTTTTCGATATTGAGTCTTTTAACTGCATCTGTTATTCGATCGCTATTTTCAGAGATTTCTAAGGCACTTCTGTATAAATCGAAAAGTAGTTTAGAGTTAAAAGAGTTAAAAGTCTCACCTCCAACACCATTAATATCTGCATAGGTTAAAATATAAAGAAGTTTTAAATTTTTAGAGTCTCCAACTTTTGCCATGAACTTGTAGAGAGTTTTTTCGTTATGTATATTCTCTTTAAATGCTACTCCACTCATTAAGACATGATGTTTTATCAGTGTTACCGCTCTCTCAATCAGATCCTCTTTTATATTTATATGCTTTGCAAAGGGTACGATTAGTTTTGCTCCAACTTCACTATGGTCTTGCTTACGGCCTTTTCCTGTATCATGAAAGAGGGTAACCACTTTAATCATTAGTTTTTCATCATCACTAAGTTCATTATAAAGTTT
>Ga0256826_1001348_pt1 | contig 15274 bp, 12 predicted proteins | sample CV79metaG_FD_185975 | JGI IMG/M metagenome (GOLD analysis project Ga0256826, IMG submission 185975) | Hydrothermal vent microbial communities from East Pacific Rise, Pacific Ocean - CV79 | ecosystem: Environmental > Aquatic > Marine > Hydrothermal vents | place: Pacific Ocean: East Pacific Rise...
TTCTTTTAGCTTGAACAAAAAGTTCACGAACACGTTTAGCTCCCATTCCTACATAAATCTGAACAAAAGAAGCTCCCGACTGGTAGTAAAAAGGAACATCCGCTTCACCAGCAACTGCTTTTGCAATCATTGTTTTACCCACACCTGGAGGACCTACTAAAAGAACTCCTCGTGGCATTTTTGCACCAAAGTTTTTATATTTTTTAGGGGAACGTAAAAAATCAATAATCTCTTCGAGTTCGACTTTAACATCTGTAATTCCACCCACATCTTTAAAGGTAATGTCAGAATGTGAAGGTGAAATAGGTTCGCTTAAAGAGTTAGCAGACCCTGCGCTTGTAGGTGTTACTTCTTTTGTTTCGTCTTCTTTTATGCTTAGTCTATAAACAATTCCACCAACAATTAAAATCAGTGTTAAGACCATAAGAATCTGAACTGCACCATTTCCAGAACCCGTTTCAACAGGAACCTTAGAAAACATCTGCTTATCAACTAAAACTGTAGGAATTCGGTAGCTTCCTTCATCTGTGAAGATATAGACCTTGTCATCTGCAAGAACGGCGCGTTTAACCAAGCCTTTTTCTAAAAGTTGTGTGGTTTGATCTAGCGTAATAGGATCAGAACTATCTCTTAAAATAGCAAAAAGAAAAAGTCCAAGAAGTACACCGGCTGAAAAGTAGAGTATCCAACGATTTGTTTTAGAGTTTAACATAGTTCATCTCCTCTTGTATCTCATAATCTTCAATGGTAATCCAGTTACCTAAAAGGTCATGTTCACATTCAATGTGTATACGGTTAAAGAACTGGTCTAATCCCGTATATATTCCCTCTTTTTGACTCTCAACTAAAACTTCTAAAGGTACTTTATGTGCTTGTCTAAAGCTAAGATTGTTAGCATCGACTAAGGCATTTAGTTCTAACATTCTCTCTTTTGAGATAAGACCATTAATGTCGCCCTTCATCATTGCTGAAGGCGTTCCATCACGCTTAGAGTACGTAAAGGCATGAACATGAGTAAGGGGCATCTCTTTTAGGTTAGACATAGCATCTTTCCATAAAGCATCCGTTTCACCCGGATGACCTACAATAAAGTCTGTCCCCAGTGCAAAACCTTTTTCATGCAGCTCATTAAAGAGTTTAATATCATTGTCAATACGGTTACGTCGGTTCATCAAACGAAGCATCTCTTTTGAACTGTGTTGAATAGCAATATGAAGATGTTTTTCTAACCAAGGCTCGCTCAATAACTCTTTAAACTCATCACTCACTTGAATAGGTTCCATACTCCCAATACGAATACGGCGAACCCCTTTAATTTGTGACATACGTTTAAGAAGACCTGCCATTGACCTGCCTTCACCTTGTCCGTACGAGCCAACATTTGTTCCCGTTAAGATAAACTCACCAAAACCATTGGCAGCTAAACGGGTAATTTGGTCTAAAATATTTTCTTCATCGAGACTACGGGCATCCCCACGAACAAAAGGAATAATACAGTACGAACATCGAAAGTTACACCCCTCTTGAATCTTAATAAAAGCACGTGACTTTCCAATAAACTCTTCAACTACGGCATCATCAATAAAGTCTAAGTCACCAATTTCATAAAACTTGGTCTCTTTTTTTAGCATCTCATTAATCTTAGTTTTTTCAGACTGTCCAAAAACACCAAAGACTTTGTCTGCTTCAAAAAGACTCTCACCCTTAGTATGTGCGCCACAACCTGTTAGATAAACTTTTTGGTTCTTCTTGTTCGCCGCGTTTACATACCCTCGTGTTCCTGAGTCCGCACCATTAGTTACCGTACATGAGTTAACGATAACAATGTCTGCCTCATCTTCATTTTGAGTGATTTCAAAATCTTTAAGATTAGAAAGCATGACTTGAGAGTCAAACAGATTGGTTCGACATCCGAAGGTTTTAATAAAAACTTTTTGTAATTCTTTAGCCATCTAAATTACCACTGAATTTTCGACTGATTGTCATTTTCATCAACAGGAGGTAAGTCCGGCATCTGTTTATCTGCACTGTTAAGATGAAGTGTTTGCGTAGGGTAAGCAATTTGAATATCATCTGCCGCCATAAAGGCATCAATAATTTCGGAAGAGATGGTAGAACGAAGGGTTAATGTTGCGTAAGCATTAGTTAAATACCAAGCAGAAATATTCATACCACCGGACTCAATAAAAGAGAAAACACGAGGTTCAACATTAGTGTTTTTAAGACTGTAACGGTTACGAAGCTTGTTAAGCTGAGTACGCGTAATGTCCGTATAACCTTTAGAGTATTTACGCGTAATTTCTTTAGCAAGATGACAGGCTTTTTTATGGTTAGAATCAAAGGTAATTAAAACATCAATTCCATCCCAAACTGTTTTTAAAGAGACATGCGTGTAGTTCGCAATCATATGCGTAAAGATGTAGTTGTTTGGAATAAAAATAATACGCCCTGCTCTACGGTTTGTATAATAAGAAGTTAACGTGATATCTTCTAAGATAGTAATACGCAACAAAGAAATATCTAAGATATCACCCACATATTTCATACCTTCTTTGTCAACACGAATTCTATCACCAACATGAAGCGCACCACCAAGGACAATAACCAACCATCCCAAAATACTCATAAACCAATCTTTCATGGCAATGGCGATACCGGCTGAGGCAAAACCTAAGACGGTAACTATGTAACCTACGTTGTCTATGTATGAAAAAGCAACAATGATGAAAATTAGCGTTACATTTGCAAAGGTAAGGACCTTGTGTGCCATGTAGATACGTTCGTTATCTGTAATGTATTTTTTAATCGCTAACTTCGCTAAAAAGAACAGAACAAAAAGAACAAGAACAATAATTCCAAGGTTAAAGAGTTTTAAAGTCTGTGCTTTAATACCCTTGTGAACCTTAGTTTGAACGGTGTCTACACGTTGAGCATAAACAACAGAAGTTTTCTTAACCGTTTCAAGAGCCCCTTCAAAAAGTGTAAGCTTGTGCATGTCTTCTAAAGACTCGGCCTCATCTGTTTTATTTTGACTAATAACTGAAAGTTCTGCACTCAAACGCGCTTTTTTGCGTAAAAGAATAATATATGCTCTTAAGGTTGTTTCACGTTGTAAATACTCGTTTACCTTTCCGTTAATAATTTTCACATACGAAAGTGCTGTAAAAATAGCGATAGGGTTTGTAATAGAAGGTTCTTCTGGAAGTTCATCAGGAATCAGAAGTTGTTTAAAAGGAGTGTTTCCTTCCCCTTGAAGAAGATTAATCTGATTGGCTAAAATCTGTTCACGAGGCTGAAGTGCCGTTAATTCATCACGTGCTTCAAAACTACTTCCATCTTTGGAAAGTTTAGTGATTTTCAACCGAACATTTTTAAGTTCTTTCGCCACTTCAAGGTAAGTCGTGTAAGAGTTGTACGCTTTTCGCCAAAGCACACCCTCTTTTTTAAGTTCTTCAACAGTTTTTTCAATACTACGATTAAGTGTTTCAATACGTTGTTGTTTAACCTCTTCACGCTTTTGTTCAAGAAGTGTCTGATTTACATCTTCAACAGCGACTACTTCTAATTGGGAAGGGGTTGCATATAAAAAGCTTGTACTGAGTAAAATGACTAAAAGAAAATTACGCACCTATTTTCTCCGAGAATGTTTTTAATACATCCATCACAATTTCTTTGTTGATTCCAGAACGCAACTCAACACCACCAAGGTGCTGAGGAATAATAAAAGTTATGTCTGTGTCTGAACTCTTTTTATCTAAGAAGAAAGCTTCATAAAAGGCTTCGGTATCTTTAATTTCATAACAGATTGGAAGATGGTATTTAACTAAAAAGTTCTTAATACGCATCGCTTCATCTGTTTTCATAAGCCCTAGTCGTGAAGCCAGTTCATTTGCCATTACCATACCAATAGCAACACTTTCACCGTGAAGGTAACGCGTGTACTTCGTCTCATTTTCAATAACATGCCCAAAGGTATGCCCATAGTTAAGCGCGGCTCTTAAACCTCTCTCTTTTTCATCTTGTGAAACCACCGTTGCCTTCGTTTGAACTGACTTGGCAATAGCTGTGTTAATAACCTCACTGTCGTTTAAGTCTGCAGTTTCAAGCCACTCAAAAAATTCTTTGTCAAAACAGACTGCCATTTTTACAATCTCTGCAATACCGGCTGCATATTCTCGTGCAGGTAGTGTTTTTAGAAAGTTTGCGTCAATATAAACTGCTTGAGGTTGGTGAAAAGCACCAATGAGGTTTTTTCCATACGAGTTATTTACCCCTGTTTTACCACCAACACTAGCATCTACTTGCGAAAGAAGCGTTGTTGGAACTTGAATAAAATCAATTCCTCTTTGGTAGATACTGGCAACAAAACCTGTCATATCTCCAATTACTCCCCCACCAAGAGCAATTAGCATAGAGTTACGATTAAATTTATGTTCAAAAAGATTATTAAGGATTTTTTCTACCGTAGCTAAGGTCTTAAAGCTTTCGCCATCTTCAACTGTAATAATGTAGACCTCTTTGGCATTAAGCTTTGAAAGCAAATGCTTAAGATGAAGCCCCCCTACTTTAGGGTTAGTAATGATGGCTACTTTAGTGTCAAAGTTAAGCTCAGGCAAGTCACCAATATGGACTTGGTAAGAGGTGTCTACCTCTTTTTTTAGGGCAATATCTATTTTCATTTTTATACTTTATGATTAATTGTATAGATATTACTAAAGTAAGGCTTTAAAGGGGCTAAATATAAGTAGTTATAGGTGAACAGGTATAAAAAGTTGGTGATATTCCCCTAGTCGGTGATACAATTTTTCACTATCGGTTGAGAAAAGTGAGAAAAGAGGCAGGTCTAACATCTTTTCTGTAAAAGGTAGACAATATAAAAAGTTCTCTTTTTGCTTTAAAAATCGAATAGGATTAGTCTCTGTTGAAACCAGTTTAATTGACTTAGAAAAGATTAAAGATAGGTTCTCATAATGTTCTAAAATACGTTCTTTATCTTCATGTTTATCTTGCATAAAATCAAAAATTTCAAGGTTGTAAGAGAACTGAGCAGAAACATCAAAAACAGCCGTTGAAATAGTTTCTAAATCTCTATTTTCTGTTAAGACTAAAACCGAGTCTTTGAGTTTAGAAAATGGTTTATTCGCAAGTTTTAGTACGGGAACTTTTGCATCATAAAGTGTTTCACGCATCTGTGATATTTTAAAAAGCTTAGAAGAAAGCATAATTAAACCAACGCCATGTACGCTTATATCATCTAATATGATATCTTTATAGTCTCTTTGAGTGTAATCAAAATCAACAATAATATTGTCACATCGATGTTCTTTAATAGATTCTATCATTTCAAGATCAGAAGCATTAACCACACGTATAATAAGTGTATCTCTAAGATTTTTATGAATGTACTTTGCCCGCTTAATGAGCTTAGGTAATCTGCTAATACCTTCAATTCCCATATCTATGTACAAATAAAGGTTTTTTCCATACGGTGCAGGAAACTGACCCAGTTCACGTTTAATCGCACGGTAAACCGTTTTAAGTACCGCAGGTTCACCAATAACTACTAGTGAATCATTGGGTTGAATCATACGTTTCGCCGTAGGTAAGATAAGTCTTTGGTTTCGATAAATTGCAACAATTCGCCAGTTCTTTTGCTCCATTGAACCAATATGACGGTACACAAAAGAACTTCCAAAAGGAACAAGTACTTCCATGATTTCACCCTCACCTAAGCCCACGTTTTGCGCGATTACAGGAACATTAGGAAGTTTATCTAAAAGACGAGAAGAGAGTAAGTCATTGGTATTAATGGCTTTAATATTTTGGTCATCTAGCTCTAAACCCCAACGGTCAAGAAAAACTATACTCAGTTGGGGTCTAACAGCGCGAATGTTTTGGATGCTTATTTCAACATCAGTACGGCTTTTAAGCGCCATAACAACTTGAATAAAATCCATTTTAAGAAGGTTTGAGAGTTTATGGAAGCTCGTAGGGTCAAATTGGTAAAATTTAAACTGAGAAGCCTTGGCATTTTCAATTTCCATCTTGTCCATAGAAACGACATAATAGATATTTTCACTTGTATAGGTGTCAGCAACACGTTCAACATAATGTTTACCTGTAGTGCCATCTGCAAGAATTAAAATCTTTTTCATGTGTACCTTAAGAAGGAAGTTTCGTTTAACATTTATGTGATTGTAGTATAATTGCAGTAAAAAAGACAAACGATATGAAATTTACCCTTGAAGCTATAAGTGGCAAAGCCCGTGCTGGAACAATTGTGACTGAACATTCCACCATACAAACCCCTGTTTTCATGCCTGTGGGAACGGCTGGGACAGTGAAGTCTTTAGATATGTACGACATGGAAGAGATTTTAAAAGCGGACATTATCTTAGCCAACACCTACCATACCTACTTACGTCCTGGGGATGAGAACATTGCGAACATGGGTAAACTTCATAAATACACAACTTTTTCAAAAAGCTTTTTAACAGATTCAGGTGGGTTTCAAGCCTTCTCTTTAAGTGATATTTCTAAACCTAGTGAAAAGGGAATTGAATTTAAGAGCCATATTGATGGAAGTAAACACTTCTTTACCCCAACAAAGGTTATTGATATTCAGACTAACTTAGGTTCTGACATTATGATGATTTTAGATGACTTAGTTGCTCTTCCTGCTACACAAGAACGCATTAAAGTCTCTATTGAACGAACCACACGTTGGGCACAAGAGTCAATTGAATACTTCCGTTCTCAACAAGAAAAGGGTATTTGTACAGACCAAAATATTTTTGCCATCATTCAAGGTGGAACAGATAAAGCCTTTAGAACAAAGTCAGCTACGGAGTTATGTGCCTTGCCTTATGATGGTTTTGCTATTGGTGGGCTTTCAGTAGGAGAAGCGAACCAAGATATGTATGACACAGTAGAACACACCATTAAATACATGCCTGAAGATAAACCTCGTTACCTTATGGGTGTGGGAACTCCGGAAGATTTGATTGAAAACATTGAACGTGGGGTAGATATGTTTGACTGTGTTATGCCTACGCGTAATGCTAGAAATGGAACTTTATTTACCTCTTTTGGACGTATTAATATTCGTGGGGCTAAGTTTAAAGAAGATGAAGGACCTATTGACTCTGAGTGTGAATGTTTTACATGTAAACGATACTCTCGTTCTTACTTAAACCATCTGTACCGTTCTAAAGAGCTGACCTTTTTTAGATTAGCTTCTTTACACAACTTGCACTACTACTTAAACCTCATGAGAGAAGTACGAGAAGCCATCTTAGAAGACAAGTTTGCAGAGTTTAAAAAGGAATTTTATGACAAACGTAGTTAGAGATAAAATTGAACTGGGTGTAAACATTGACCACATTGCTGTTTTACGTGAGGCAAGACGCATTAATGACCCTGATCCTGTAGATGCCTTAGGTATTTGTAAACGCGCAGGTGCTGACCAGATTACGATTCACTTACGTGAAGACCGTCGTCACATTAATGATCATGATGCGCAGCGCATTATGCAAAACTCTGCCCTTCCAGTTAACTTAGAATGTGCGATTGATGAAGAGATTATTGACATTGTGTGTAAGCTCCGTCCTCATCGGGCTACATTAGTTCCTGAAAAACGTGAAGAGGTAACAACTGAGGGTGGTTTAGATGTTATTGGTCAGTATGAAGCCATAAAAAAAGCAGTGAAAAAGTTAAAAGAACACGAAATTGATGTTTCTCTTTTCATTGACCCTGATCATAACACTATTGATAAGGCGTGTGACTTAAACGTAGATATGATTGAACTTCATACGGGTATGTACGCTAATATCTACGCAATGCTAAACACACCCCTTGCTACAACACATCACAGTATTAAAGAACTAGAGCTTCCTCGTAAAGAGCTTCGTAAAAAGCTTCAAGCGTCTATTGGTACGCTAAAGTCGGCTTCTAATTATGGTCAGTTTAAAGGTCTTTTAGTGGCAGCGGGTCACGGGCTTAATTACCAAAATGTTGAAGAGATTTGTAAGATTGAAAGTATTGTTGAACTTAACATTGGGCAAAGCATTATTGCTCGGTCTGTATTTACAGGTTTAGAGTCGGCTATTATTGAGATGAAAGCGTTAATAAAACAATGAGTGAAACTAACTTAAAAACTATTGCCATTAGTGTTGGTGACTTAAACGGAATTGGCATTGAAATTGCCTTACGTGCGCATGAGGAGGTCTGCACGCTTGCTAAACCTCTGTACTGTATTTCACAAGAGATGTTAGCTCAGGCTTGTGAAAAGCTTGGTATACAAAGACCTTCGAATATGGAACTCTCTCCCGTAGGCGACAACTTTGATATAAAACCCTCAAAGGTAAACAAAAAGAGTGGTCTTTACTCGTACCACTCTTTTATGAAAGCCATTAAACTCTGTGAAGCTCAGGTTACGGATGCATTAGTCACCCTTCCTATTCATAAAGAAGCTTGGTTTAAAGCAGACCTTTCATATACAGGGCATACCGACTTAATGCGTGAGTATTTTGATAAAGATGCCATTATGATGTTGGGCTGTGAAAAAATGTATGTTTCTCTTTTTACCGAGCATATTCCCCTTAAAGACGTGGCTAAAGAGATTACTAAAGAGAAACTTTACCGATTTCTAGTGGACTTTTCCAGAGAGGTTCAGACTAAAAAAATAGCTGTACTAGGGCTTAACCCTCACGCAGGTGATGGTGGTGTTATTGGCTCAGAAGATAAGCTCATTAAAAAGATAATTAAAAAAGTTAACTACGCCTTAGGTGAAAAACGTTTTGTGGGTCCTTTTGTTCCCGACACTGCCTTTACTAAACCTATGCGTAAGAAATACAAAACTTATGTGGCTATGTACCATGACCAAGGGCTTATTCCGCTCAAAGCCTTATATTTTGAAGAGAGTATTAACATCTCTTTAAATCTACCTATCATTCGTACTTCTGTAGATCATGGCACAGCTTTTGACATCGCGTACAAAAATAAACAGCCTTCTTTAAAGTCATATATAAATGCTGTCAAAGCAGCGGTTGACGCTTCAAAACAAAAAGATATATAAAGATTTCTAATCTAACTTGTTTCTTTAAGCTTCTTTCTAGCTATATTTTTGGTATTATAGATAAACTGAAGTGTAGAGGGGCCTATGGAAGATTTTCTTTTTGCTGACGAAACTGTCCAAGAAAGCACCCCTCTTCAAACACCTTGGAAGGTTCTCATCGTTGATGATGACCCCGGTGTGCATGACATTACTATCCTCGCGCTTAAAAATCTTCGTGTTCAAAACCGACCTACAAGTTTTACCTCTGTTTACTCAGCAAAAGAAGCACGAGAACTTTTAGAACATGACCAGAGTTTTGCGGTTGCACTTATTGATGTGGTGATGGAAACTACCCACGCAGGGCTAGAACTCACGCAACATATACGTAAAGAACTGCTCAACCCTTACTTAAGAATCATTATTCGTACCGGTCAGTCAGGCAAAGCTCCTGAAAAGTTTGTAATTGACAACTACGACATTAATGACTACAAAGACAAGACTGAGCTTAACGCAGACAAACTCTACAGTAGTGTTAAAATCGCGATAGACTCATATTCAGAAATCATTAATTTTAATAATGAGAAAGAAGACCTTTACAAAACGGTTATACACAACCCTTTAACCAATCTTCATAATCGGCATAAACTTCATACTGATATTGAAAATATTGAAAACGCAACAGTTGTTCTTTTTAACTTAGACCGTTTTTCACATATTAATGACTTGTATGGTTACGAGCAGGGAAATTACATCATTGAAGAAGTAGGAAGAATTCTACAACTTCTTGAAGATGAAGAGAACAGACTTTATCATATTGGTATTGATGAGTTTATTATTTTGCGCCAAAACTCATCTGAAGCACAGACAGATATTCTTGTAAATAAAGTTATTAAAAAGTTTCAAAATAGCTCTTTTACCCATGATGAGATTGACTTTAACATCACTTTTACCGTGGGTATTGTTGAAAATGAAGAGGAACTTTTAGATAACAAGGCAGATTTAGCCGTAAAAGAAGCACGTCTAATTAGTCCTAATCGTATTCAACGGTACCACAACAATATGCAGATTCAGCGCGATGTGGAGAACAATTTACTTTGGTTTAAAGAGATAAAAAATGCCCTTAAACAAGACCGTATTGTTCCTTATTTTCAGCCTATTTACAATAATAGAACTTCTAAAATAGAAAAGTATGAGTGTTTAGTACGTCTGCTTAAAGAAAATGAAGTTATTTCACCTTTTCAGTTTTTAGAGGTTGCTGAAAAGACAGGACTGCTAACCCTTATTACCAAAACCATGTTAGAAAAAAGTGCTGAAGTTTTTGCAAACAATGACTTCTCTTTCTCCATTAATATTACGAAGCATGACTTACAAGATGAAAACTTTTCAGATTATGTTGCCTCTGTTTTAGACAAACATAATATTAAAGCTGAACGTTTAGTCTTAGAGATTTTAGAAAACAACTCCCTTGATAGCATTGCAAATTCTAAAGAAAACCTTACACGTCTGCATAATCTAGGGTGTAAAATTGCCTTAGATGACTTTGGTGCTCAGTGTCAAAACTTTGCAAATATGCTTGATTTGCAGATGGACTTTATAAAAATTGATGGGTACTTCATCAAGAATTTAAAAGAAGAAATCCCTCGTAATATGGTCGACAGCATGGTTTACTTCGCCAATAAAATGGGCATTGATCTTGTTGCAGAGTTTGTCTGTGATGAAGAGATTTTTAATATTGTAAATGAGTTTGACATTAAATATTCTCAAGGCTACTACTTAAGTGAACCTAAGCCTTACCTTTGTGAAGAGGAGAACCCTCTGTCATGAAAAAAAATATTTTCTTAAAACAGTTTCTTCTTTTACTATTAGTATTTAACTTAGAACTTTTAGCTGTTTCTGAAACACAGATTAAGGCTATTTTTCTAGAGAAGTTCACCCATCTCATTAAATGGCCAGAAGTACAAGACAAAGAGTTTGTGGTCTGTGTAGTAAATGACAGGAATTTTGCCAAAGCACTGCAAGAAATCTACAAAACAAAAAGGTTTAATGACAGAAAAGTACGCGTAAAAAATATTAAGATGAGTGAAAAAATTCCACCTTGTCAGCTTTTATACCTTGGTAGTGGTACGAAACATGTAAAGAAAATGCTGCAAGCCATTTCAAAAGAGCCTATTTTAACAGTAAGCGATGATAAAACATTTGTCAGTAAAAATGTAATGATTACTATCTTTTTAAAACAAAAACGTTTTAAATATATCATCAACAACAAAGCAGCCAAAGAGGCTAATATGAAGATTTCATACCTTCTACTTCAGTCTGCTCAAGAGGTCATACAATGAATCATTTTTCAGACTTCTCCATTAAATCAAAGCTGATTATTGCCATTGTTTTCTTACTTACGGCTGCCTTAGGTGCGTACACATCGTTTATTCTTTATGCTAACTACCAAAAAGATCTTAATGACCTTGTCAAGAACTCTAAACTACAAACCCAACTTATCGCAGATTATGTCATTACGCCACTTCTGTTTGCAGATACCGATGGGGCTACAGATATACTTACGAAACTTTCTGCTATTCCTAACATTAACGCTGCTGTTATTTATGATGAAAATGGAAAACAGTTTGCTAGTTACCGTAACCTCACTACTAAAAAAGTCTTTGCTAATGTTATTTCGAGTTTTGTAGCTTCGGACAAACACATCAATGAAGAGATTCTAATTTCCACACCCATCATCCATAAAAATAAAAACTATGGAATTGTTCTGTTTTACGTCTCTACTGTGGAAATTGATAAAAATTTTATAGACACTGCCACCATGCTCTTTTTAAGTATGATTATTGTCATAATGCTTTCACTACTTATTATTTACCGTGTGCAGCGTTATATCACCTTACCTATTATTAATCTTGCTCAAATTGCCAAAGAGATTTCTGTGAGTGATGACTACACTATTCGTGCAAAAAAAATGTACTCAGATGAAGTCGGACACCTTTATGATGACTTTAACTACATGCTTGAAAAGATTGAGCAACGTGGTCGTGAGCGTGATGAAGCAGAGACCATTTCACAAACCTACCAAGCTCACCTTGAGCGTTTGACTAATGAACTTGAAGAGCGTGTTGGTGACCGTACATTAGAGTTACAAGAAAGTTTAGACAACTTGCAAAGTGCTCAGTCACAGCTAATTGAATCTGAAAAAATGTCATCATTAGGAAACTTAGTTGCGGGTGTAGCACATGAGGTTAATACCCCTTTAGGCATCTCCATTACAGCAGCTTCTATTTTTGCAAATGAGCTCAAAAATATCAAAGGACTACTCGAAGAGAACAAGCTTTCTAAGTCTGCTTTAGACCATTTCTTAGAGACCATCACAGAAGCAGACGATATTTTAATTAAGAACTTAAACCGCGCAGCACTCTTGGTTAAAAATTTTAAAAAGATTTCTGTAGATCAAAGCAGTGAAGAGATTCGTGATTTTGAACTTAATAACTATCTCAAAGAAGTAGTTTCTACCTTTAAAAATGAGCTTAAACACCGCCCAGTAACCCTTGAATTAAACCTGCAAGAAGATGCTATTTATATGCATTCTTTCCCAGGTGCTATCTCTCAACTTATTGTTAACCTTCTTCAAAACACCTTACTTCATGCCTTTGATTATGAACAAAAAGGTCATATTATTCTAGAAACTCTGCACGAGGACAAAAAGGCAATCATACGATTTAAAGACGATGGAAAAGGAGTTTCAGCTGGTGTAATTGACAAAATATTTGAACCTTTTGTAACAACTAAACGAAACAAAGGTGGAACAGGCTTAGGGCTTAACATTACCTATAACCTTGTAACCCAACACCTAAAAGGAACCATTCGTTTAGACAGAGACCATACCCCCGGTGCCTGTTTTGTTATCGAAATTCCTTGTAATATTTAAGGGCAATGCTAAGACAATCTTCTTTTATACTCATCATACGTAAAGTTTTTCACAACATCAAGCTTACCTTCTTTAGTCCATAAGGCAAGTGAAGGTAGCTTTATACCATTGAAGGTTGTATTTTTAACAAAGGTGTAATGTATCTGGTCTTCAAAAATAATTTTATCCCCAACTTTCAACTCCCCATCAAAAGAGTAATCTCCCATAATGTCACCTGCTAAACACGTATTACCTGCTAACTTATAGGTAAAAGCTTTTTGGTTCGCTTCAGCAGAACCTCGAACATTTGCTCGGTACGGCATTGCTAACGTGTCGGGCATGTGTGCTTCGGCTGAAGTGTCCAAGATGGCGACCTTCATGCCATTGTCAACAATATCAAGAACTGTAGAGACTAAAACACCCGTTTCCCAACCCACAGCTTCGCCTGGTTCTAAATAGACTTCAATATTATTGTGACGTGCTTTAAACTCTTTAATCACTGTAATAAGTCGGTCCACATCATAACCTTCTTTGGTAATGTGATGCCCTCCGCCAAAATTAATGTAATTTAGTTTAGAAATATACTCGCCAAAATTTTCTTCAAAAACTTTAAGTACCGCTTCTAAGGCATCAACACCTTGTTCACACAGAGCATGAAAGTTAAGCCCATCAAGATGCTCTAAAACAGCTTCATCAAAATTAGCCTTCGTTGTGCCCAAACGTGAGTGCAGACCACAAGGGTTATACAGGTCAACAGGAGACTGTGAGTATTCAGGATTAATACGTAAAGATAAAGAGATGTAAGGATTAGCCTTTTTAACAATATCTTTGTACTTAAAAAGTTGAGCAAGTGAATTAAAAATAATGTGATCTGAAAGTTCTGCAATCTCTTCAATCTCATCTTCTTTAAAGGCAGGAGAATAAGTGTGGACTTCTTTGTTCATCTTTTCACGCGCGAGTTTAGCCTCATGCAGACCCGAAGCCGTACAACCTTGAAGATAAGCACCCACCAAAGGAAAGGTGGCGTGCATTGCAAACCCCTTAAGAGCAAGAATAATCTCAGCTCCAGACTCTTGTTGTACACGGTCTAAAATCTTTAGATTCTTTTCAAGTTTTTCTATCTCACAAATATATATAGGTGTCTGCTTTACTGCATCAAAATCTATTTCCATTTTCAAACCTCTTTTTTTGTAAAGACAAATACATCTTTACCTAGAATTTCTAACTCTGCCTGCCACTCATTAGCAAGCCACTGCATAGTTTCAAAACTAAAGAAACAGACATGCGTTGGGTCATTTTTATAATACCACTTAACAAAGTCATCTTTTTCAGGATAAACTTGCGTAAGAAGGCAAAGAAGCCCTTTTTCATTCAAGATAGACCAAAGTCCATCTAAGACCTCTTTTGGCTTATACAGATGTTCTACAACCTCAGTGGAAGTGATAAAGTCATACTTCTGCTCTAGTATTTCTTTATCTCTTGCATAGAAGTGGTCATAAATATTCATCTCATAACCTGCTTCTTCAAAAATAAGCGAAAGCGTTGGTCCCGGACCTGAACCAAAGTCTAAGCCTTTGGCTCCTTCAGTAACACGTTGCATTACAGGTAAAGAGACCTTAGACAGAAACTTTCGGTAATTTTCATCATCAGGAGAGTTAGTATGAAGATCGTATCGTGCTTTTTCACAAGCCTCATCTAAAAGACTCTCTTTAAGTACGTAAACAAGAGAACAGTATGAGCACTGCTTGTACTCTCGTTTTTCATCTTTGTAAAAAGGAAGTGAAATTGTACTACTGCATAAAGGACATGTTATCAATTAGTCTAACTCTTTAATCTGCCAAGGAAGCCCTTGTTTATTTAACTCATCCATAAAAATGTCAGGGTCAAATTCTTCCATATTAAAAACACCATCACCCGACCATTTTTTCTCTATCATCAGTTTCGCACCAATCATGGCAGGAACACCCGTAGTGTACGAAACCCCTTGAGACTTCACCTCAGCATAACATTTTTCATGATCGCTGATTTGATAAATATAAATCTTCTTTTTCTTCCCGTCTTTAATACCTTCAGCCACGATACCAATGTTAGTTAAGCCCTTGGTTCGAGGACCAAGACTAGCAGGATCAGGAAGAAGAGTTCGTAAAAATTCCATAGGCACAATTTTCTGTCCCTTATGTTCTACCTCTTTAATTCCAAGCATTCCTACATTTTCTAAACATTTCATGTGCGTAAGATACGATTCACCAAAGGTCATAAAGAAACGTATACGTTTAAGACCCTTAATGTGTTTGACTAAAGACTCCATCTCT
>Ga0256826_1001349_pt1 | contig 15272 bp, 14 predicted proteins | sample CV79metaG_FD_185975 | JGI IMG/M metagenome (GOLD analysis project Ga0256826, IMG submission 185975) | Hydrothermal vent microbial communities from East Pacific Rise, Pacific Ocean - CV79 | ecosystem: Environmental > Aquatic > Marine > Hydrothermal vents | place: Pacific Ocean: East Pacific Rise...
GCTTGTGTAAAAAAGACAGGGATTTGAATGTAGACATCATTTTCATTACGGATAAAGTGTTTGTCTGGTTTGACTTCAAAAGTAACATATAAATCACCACGTGAACCACGTTTTCCAATGTTCCCTTTCCCTGAAACACGCAAACGGTTTCCTGTGTCTATACCTTTTGGTACTTTAACACTTACACTTTCTCGAACTTCATCAAAACCATTACCATGACAACTTTTACAAGCATCACTCGCAGCACTACCTGTTCCTTGACAAACCGGACAGGTTTGAGAAAAAGTCATGAAACCTTGTTTCATATAAACTTGACCTTGACCTTTACACTGTTTACAAGTAGAAAGTTTTCCGTTTTTTGCACCAGTTCCTTTACACTTTTCACAAGATGTTTTATATGTAAACTCTATCTCTTTTTCACAGCCAAAAATAGCTTCATGAAAACTAATGTACATATCTACATTTATATCAAGAGGGTATTTGTCCATATCTGCTGGATTTTGACGACGACGAGAACCACCACCAAAACCATTAAACATATCTTCAAACATTGAACCTAAATCATCAAAGCCACCAGTTGAACGACCACCGCCACCCATACCTTGAAGTCCTTCTTTACCATAACGGTCGTATGTACTACGCTGTTGGTCATCACTTAAGCATTGGTATGCCTCATTACAGAGTTTAAATTTATGTTCTGCTTCTTCATCTCCAGGATTTTTATCGGGATGATACAGTTTAGCGAGTTTTCTGTATGCTTTTTTGATAGTTGATTTATCTGCACTTTGCGATACTTCTAAAATTTCATAGTAACTTAAATTTTCCATTCTTTCCTACATATATCAAATTTTTTTGAAATTATACCATTTAATTTTGATATAATCGGTTTATGAAAATAACTTTATCTTCTTTTTTAATTTTATTATTATTTTCCGCATGTAGCATAACCCCCATTCCTAAAAATGAAAATTTTGATGCAGTGTTAAAGACTTTTAAATCAAACTGTAGTACAAAAAAAGCACAAGCACTTTATGCTACATTATGTACAAAAGCAAATAATGTCACGGATGCAGAATCTTTTTTTAAAGAAAATTTTACACTTTCTCTTATTGGAACAGATGGTTTGATGACTGGTTATTATGAGCCAGAATTACAGGGCTCTTTAGTGAAAACAAAAAGATACAAATATCCTATTTACAATACTCCTGATGATTTAGTAGTTGTAAAACTAGGGAGTGTCTATAAAAATTTAAAAAACTATAGACTTCGTGGACGAATTAAATCACATACTTTAGTGCCATATTTTACAAGGGAAGAACTTTCACAACGCGAGGTGAATGCGAGTGTGATTTGTTATACTAACTCTAAAATAGATCGCTTTTTTTTAGAAGTGCAGGGCTCAGGTCGCGTTAGACTTGAAAATGGAGAGATTATTTTTATTGGATTTGACAATCAAAATGGGCATCCTTATAAATCTATCGGAAAGTATCTCATAAAAAGTGGTGCTATTAAAAAAGAAGATATATCTTTACAAAGTATTAGAAAATGGTTTGTGCAACACCCTTCACAAGTAGATGAAGTACTCAACCATAACCCTTCGGTAGTATTTTTTAAACAAAAAAAACATGGTGCGACGGGTGCTTTAGGTTTAGAACTGACACCTTTACGAAGTATTGCAGTAGATAAAAGAGTTGTTCCCCTTGGAAGTATGTTGTATCTTAGTGCAAAAGATGAAAATATACAGTTTGATAGAATTGTCTTTGCACAAGATACGGGTGGTGCTATAAAAGGAGCAGTTCGTGCAGATATGTTTTGTGGTTTTGGAAAAAAAGCAGGTGAAATGGCAGGAAATTTAAAAGCAGATTTAAAGATATGGGTGTATAAACCAAAAGAGGAAAAGAGATGAATAGCTCATTAGAAAAGTTTAATCGTCTTGTAGATGCATTGGGTGAGTTACCAACCATAGGTAAAAAATCTGCAACGCGACTTGCATACTTTATGGTAATGAATGATAGTTATGTTGGACTAAAAATCTCTCATGCGATAGAAGATGCATTGGGAAGCTTAAGAAAATGTAGTGCCTGTGGTGGAATGAGTGAAGATGAAATCTGTTATATTTGTTCGGATGAAAGACGTGATGATACCTTACTGTGCATTGTAGAAAATGCAAAAGATATACTCCTTTTAGAAGAAAACGGCTTGTTTGATGGTCGCTACTTTGTTTTAGAATCACTAGATGAGTTTAGTGTGTCGCATTTGGAAGATATGGTCGAGAGTGGGATTAGTGAGATACTTTTTGCTATTACTCCCTCTATAGCAAATGATGCTGTTATACTTTATATAGAAGATAAGTTAAGTAGCTATGCTATCAATTTTTCAAGAATTGCACAAGGAGTACCAACTGGGGTAAGTTTAGAAAATATTGATTTACTTTCGCTAACGCGAGCTTTAGAGGATAGAGTTCGTGTTTAGCTTAGTATGAAAAACTTTTTTGCATCTCGCGTTGGATGTCTTGTTTTTCAAGTGTTTTATCAGTAAAAAGTTCATTAGCAAGGACACCTTGACCAAGTAACATATCTGCACCATCTTTGTACGTGATGTTGTTTTCTTTTGCAAGAGCAAGAAATGGTGTAATCTTTCCATAAATAGCATCTGCAACATAACGCGAACTACCTAAGATAGAGTGTATTATCTCACTTGGAGCAGGGAGGTTCTCATCACTGAGACCTGCACTTGTAGTGTTTACAACTAAGTCATACTTTTGTACGTGAAAATCATCCCAAGTATAACACTTACAAGGAAGTTCTTCAAAGTAAGCGAGTCGAGAAGCACTACGGTTTAGGATACTCACTTGTAAATCATCTTCTAAAAAACGGTTTACTAGAGCTTTTGCTGTACCACCAGCACCTAAAACGAGGATGCTTTTTATATTTTTAAATTCACTAATAGCGAACATAAAACCATCAGCATCTGTGTTGTAACCTATCAGTTTTCCATTTTCTTCAATGAGAGTATTGACAACACCAATCTTTTTTGCAAAACCTCGTACTTCATCGCAAGCTTTAAAAGCAGCTTCTTTATGTGGTACAGTGATATTTGCACCGCTAAGACCAAGAGTAAAAAAAGTTTCTTTGAGTTTGTCTCCATCGAGAAGATGTGTTCTTGTATAACAAGCGGGAAAGTTTAAATTTTTAAAGACACTATTGTGCATAAGTGGTGAACGCGAATGTGAGACTGGATTACCGAAGATAGAAAAAAGTTTTTTCATTACGCTTTATCTAAATCTTCAAGAGAGTGGATAAGGGCTCCAAGTTTATTTTCAACTTCTAAGTACTCTAATTCATTCACACTATCTGCAACTATCCCAGCCCCTGCTTGAAGGACCACTTTATCTTCCTTAACCATAGCTGTACGGATAGTTATAGCACTGTCCATGTTCCCATCAAAACCAAAGTAAGCGATGCTTCCACTGTAAAAACCACGTTTAAGACCTTCGTACTCTGCTATAAGTTCCATAGCACGGATTTTAGGAGCACCCGTCATAGTTCCTGCTGTGTACGTTGCCATAAAAAGATCAAACATGTCTTTGTCATCTGCAAGTTCACCAGTAACATCTGAAACAATATGCATAACATGAGAAAATCGTTCGATATGCATCATATCATCTACTTTGACACTACCAGTTTTTGCAACGCGACCAACATCATTTCGTCCTAAGTCTATAAGCATAAGATGTTCTGCTAACTCTTTGGGATCTGCTAAAAGTTCGCGTTCAAGTTCTAAATCTCGCTCTTTTGTAGCACCACGTTTACGAGTTCCTGCAATCGGACGAAGAAGAAGTTCTCCATCTGTAAGTCTAACCATAACTTCTGGAGAAGAGCCTACTATACTAAAATCTTCATATTCCATTAAGAACATGTAGGGAGAGGGGTTTTTTGCTCTTAAAATTCTATAGAAACTAAAAGGGTCCACTTTTATATTTCTTGTAAAACGATTTGTCATCAATATTTGAAAAACATCCCCACTTTTAATCATCTCTTTTGATTTGTTAATCATATCAAAAAAAGTTTCTTTAGAGTGTGCAAATGAGCCTTTGTCTTTCCCTATGTTGTGAACACGATGCTGGTAAGTATATGAGCCCTTTAAATCATCATGGATTGCTTCAAATTTTTCAGAAAATATTTTTAAAGTACTTATGAGAGTGACCTGATAGTTTTTATGTGAATAAACTAAAATCATTTTTGGAAGTATTAGGTCAAGGTCTGGAGTGTTTAGCTCATCTTTTAAATTGTCCATACTAGAACCAAGTTTTGGTTCAAATACTTTCACCATATCGTAGCCGATATAGCCTATAAAACCATCAATATATCCAACATTAAGCTTTTTGCTTACATCTTTATAAATTTGTGTGTCTTTGTTCTTATAGTAATCTTTGAGAAATGTAAAAGGAGATTTTTCTTGAGTATGTTGTTCTGAATTTGCATCAGTATATATGGTTTGTTCATTTATATACTGCAGTCGTTCTCTTGCACCTAAACATATAATACTATAGTTTCCCTCGCTACTACCAGCACTCTCTAAAAGAAAAGAGAGCTCATTTGGAAACATACTTTTAAGTTTTGCATACATTGCAATAGGTGCAAGTTGGTCAAGTGTAAATTGTTTAGAGTATATCAATATATATAACCTATTAAAGTGTAATTAAAAAAGCACCGGGCTCTATTTTAGCACGAATTTTACGACGAGCATTTTTAGCTTCACTTTTTGTTTTAAATGGACCAACTATTACTTTATTAAGAGTTTTAGAGTTTTTTGTAACTTTATGGTATTTATAATTAAAACCTAAATTAGTGATAGATTTTAAAAACTTTTTATCTGGTTCATATTTTGAAAATGATCCCACTTGGATATAGTATTTTCTAGTTGCAACTATTTTAGTTGGCTTTTTATGTATAGGTTGTTTATATATTTTCTTTTTTAAAACGGATTGTGGTACTATTGCTTGTTTTACAATTTTTTCTTCAATAGGTATGTTACTTCGTTCTAATAAACTTTCTTCTTTTAGCTTTTTAGCGATTTGATCAAGATTTACTTCGTCTTCATTTTCTTTTTCTTCTATGACTTGAACATCTTCAAATAGTGGTTCATTTGAAGCAAGAACTTCATTTTGAACATCTGGTTCAGGGGGAAGGGCAGCTTGTGGTAGGTTGTCAGTTCCACTAGAGCTTAAAGAGTTCATAAGCATCACAACGATAACTAAGATAATCCCAAGTGTTGCTACAGATAAAATGATCTTTTTATTGGAACTCGTAGAATTCCCTTTATTTAAAATTATGTCATTAAGTTCGTTAGTGTCTTCCATAATATTCCCTCTCGATGTTATTTAATTTTATGATACCTAAAAATAGCTAATCTTGCAACTACATATGTTTTGACCAAGATGCTCCCCGTTCTTTAGAATATACTTCATAGGGAAGTGTTAGTATATTGTACTCATCTGGCATATCTGCATTTGGAAACATACGCCATTGTTTTGGTTGCTTTGCAGCTAGTTTCATACTAAGCATTTTACCAAGTTGGATGGCTTCTTGGAGTGTCGTATGCCCTTTATGTATGTAAACATGAAGGTGTCCTTCTGTTTTTGTTTTATAAGCAGTGAAATTTATATACCCTTCTTCTCGTAAGAGAAGTTGTGCTTTATGGTAAAAGCGTTCAGGGTCTCGACCGTTATAGTCTATAACAATATTTTCAACTTTACCTCTAGCATTTACAAGAGAATGTGCAACAGTAATTTCACCTTTGAGGTGTTTGTTTATAATAGATTGATTTAAAGGAGCATTTATTTTTTCAAACTTGTTGTAAAAAGTTCGTCCTTTAAAAGATAACTTATCAACGACACTACTTTTCTTTTCCCAGTAGTGGTCGCTCACCATTTTAATCAGTTTCATATCCATTGCTGTCATTATTTTGCCTTAGTAAGTTGGTTGGTTGTAAATTACAAAGTTTTGTGCTAGTTCTTTTAACTCTGCTTTTATACTTGCTTGAAGTTCTGTGTTGTTTATATCATCTAAAACATCAGCCATTTTGTTTGCTATGAGTTCAAACTCTTTCTCTTTCATACCACGAGATGTAAGAGCTGGACTTCCAACGCGAATACCTGAAGTCACAAATGGACTTCTTGTTTCACCTGGAACAGTGTTTTTGTTTATGGTTATACCAGCATTACCAAGAGCTGCATCAGCATCTTTCCCTGAAATTTCTTTTCCTACAAAAGAAACAAGGATTAAGTGGTTATCTGTTCCGCCTGATACAACATCATAGCCACGTTTAACCATAACTTCACCAAGTACTTTCGCGTTAGCTTTTACTTGTTTAGCATAATCTTTCCACTCAGGAGATAAGTTGTACTTGAAACCAACTGCTTTTGCAGCGATAACATGTACAAGTGGTCCACCTTGAAGGGCAGGAAAAATTGCAGAGTTGATTTTCTTAGCAATGTCTTCATCATTAGTCATAATCATTCCACCACGAGGACCAGCAAGAGTTTTGTGTGTTGTAGTTGTAACTACATGTGCATGAGGAAATGGGCTAGGGTGCTCGTCCGCTGCTACAAGACCTGCAATATGTGCAATGTCTGCAAAAAGGATAGCTCCAACTGCATCAGCAATCTCACGGAACTTTTTAAAGTCAATTTCACGTGCATAAGCAGAAGCACCACAAACAATAATTTTAGGCTTAACAATCTGAGCAATATCTAAAACTCTCTCATAATTAATGCGACCATCAAGTTCAACTCCATAAGTAAATGAGCTGTAGTTTTTACCAGAAAAAGATGGTTTTGAACCGTGTGTTAAGTGCCCACCATGGCTTAAATCCATACCTAAAAGTTTATCGCCAGCTTTTAGTAGTGCTGCATATACTGCACCATTTGCTTGGCTTCCTGAATGTGGTTGCACATTTGCATAGTTACAGCCAAAAAGCTCACAAGCTCTATCTATCGCTAACTGCTCAACACCATCAGCATACTCACAACCACCGTAGTAGCGTTTCGCAGGATAACCTTCTGCATATTTGTTTGTAAAGACAGAACCCATAGCTTCCATAACTGCTGGAAGTGTAAAATTTTCAGAGGCTATCATCTCTAAATGGTCAGTCTGACGTTCTAACTCTTTCTCACATAAATCAAATATTTCACTATCATACTCTTTTAAAAAACTCATTCTTAATTCTCCTCATCTTGTGTAGTTTGTTCTTCGTTACTAATTGGTTTCATTGCTGGAAATAATAGCACATCTCTTATTGAATGTTCATTAGTTAAAAGCATAACTAGTCTATCTATCCCTATCCCTTGACCTGCTGTTGGAGCCATACCATAGCTGAGTGCTTCAACAAAATCTTTGTCCATTTCGTGTGCTTCATCATCACCACTATCTTTCGCTGCCATTTGTCCTTCAAAGCGACCGAGTTGGTCAACTGGGTCATTAAGCTCTGAAAAGGCATTTGCTATTTCTCGTCCTGCAATAAAAAGTTCAAAACGTTCTGTAATGTCTGGGTTAGTGTCACTTCTTCTTGCAAGTGGAGAGATTTCTACCGGATACTCTGTAATGAACGTAGGGTCAATTAATTTCTCTTCTACAAATTCATCAAAGAGTTCACCTTGCAGTTGTCCAAGATTCATTCCTGGCTTAACTGTAATGTTTTTAGTTTTAAGATACTCTACAATTTTTATAGTATCTTCAGTTACCTCTGCTGGAACACCACCAATAGTAGTAAGTGACTCTATAAGTGGAATTTCTTGAAAATTATCAAAATTTACACTTAAATCACCATAAGGTAGAAGAGTTGGAAGATTGAGATGTTCAAAAAGATATGCAAAATACTCTTTTGTAATTTCAATCAAGTCTTTATATGTCTTGTATGCCCAGTAAAATTCAATAGATGTAAATTCAGGATTATGAGTAGCATCCATACCTTCATTTCTAAAGTTACGGTTAATTTCAAATACTGCTTCAAATCCACCAACAATTAAGCGTTTAAGGTATAGTTCTGGAGCTATTCTCAAAAATCTATCTATTCCAAGTGCATTATGATGTGTCACAAATGGTTTAGCATTTGCTCCACCAGCAATAGGGTGCATCATTGGTGTTTCAACTTCTAAAAAGCCTTTGTCTTCAAAGAAACGACGTGTTAAACTGATGACTTTTGAACGTGTTTGAAAAGTTTTACGTACTTCTGCATTCATAATAAGATCTAAGTATCGTTTACGATATCGAATCTCTTTATCTGTTACACCATGAAATTTTTCAGGAAGAGGATTGATTGACTTTGTAAGGAGTGTTAAACTATCGGCATGAAGAGAAAGTTCACCTTTACCTGTAACAAAAGGATAACCTCCAACTTCAATAATGTCTCCAACTTCAATATTTTTCTTAAACATTGTGTTGTAAAAATCTTCAGGAAGGTTATCTCTAGCTACATATATTTGTAACATTCCAGATTCATCTTCTATCTTTACAAAAGAAGCTTTGCCCATAATACGAAGTAGTTTAATTCGTCCACTTACTATATAATGACGATTTTCATCACGTTTATCTTCTGTTTCTGCTATATCTGAATTGACATTGAGATATTTTTCAATAGTAGTATTTCTCTGTGAGTTGTTTGAGTATGGATTAAAACCTGCATCTTTGAGTAGTTGTGCTTTTTCAATTCTTTGCTGAATATATTTATTGTTAAATGGCAATCGTATTCCTTAAAATTATTTATTTTGACAGTTTGTACAGATACCGTAAATCTGCATAGAGTGGTCTTTCATAAGAAATCCCAACTCATCAGTGATGGCATGTTGACGCTTTTCTATAGCATCATCAACAAACTCAGTAATCTGCCCACATTCAGTACAAATGAGGTGATCGTGATGCTCTTTTGCTCCAAGTTCGTATTTTTTACCTTGTGCTCCAAAAGAAAGTGAAGTCACCATATTTGATTCTTCTAAAAGTGCAAGTGTTCTATAAACTGTTGCAATACCAGTTTTAAGTTCAGGATGCTTTTCTTGTATGAGATGATGTAAAACTTCAGGTGTTAAATGCTCATCAGAATTATAAAGTGTTTCTAAAATAATCTCGCGTTGGATAGTGAACTTGAGAGTGTTTTTTTTAAGTAAAGCTTTAAAGTCAATGAGTAATTGTTCGTATTCAACAGTTCTATCATTAAAGTCAGTTGTAAAGTTTGACATTTGTATTAACCTTTGAGCTTTTCTTTTATTTGTTCAACTTGCTCTTTAACGTTCTCTGTGATATTTTCTTCAATTTTTTCTTTTATATCATTAGTTTTAGAATTAATACTAGCATTCATATCATTCACTGTATTATTGATGCTTTCTTTAACTTCGACAGGATCAATTTTCATAATAAAAGCTCCTGTTGCAACTAAAACAGGAAAGAGTTTACTCTCTTGTAGTGTTGAGTCCAATGTTGTTTTTACTGCATTAATATTGTATGCAGCGTGAGCGATGACAGCAGCGATGAGAAAAAATTTACTTGCACCAAACAAAAAGCCAAGAATTTTATCAATCACTCCTAGTCCACTAAGAGAACTAAGCTTTTTAAAGATAGCACCTAAAAGAATCATGCCTAACCAAAAAACAGCAAGTGTCGCTAAAAAACCAGTAAAGTTGATAGCAGAAGCACTCTCAAACTTGAAAATTGTATCACTCAGTTGTTGTCCAACTTCATTTCCAACGCGAGATGCAACAAAAATACCACCAATTATGCCAAAAAGACCAAAAATTTCTTTGAAAAAACCATTGATAATTCCTTTGAGTCCTAATAACAAGATAATAGAAGCAACTACTAAATCAAAATAATTAAATTCCATCTTTTACCTCCGTTTGCATTTGATCTTTTCCATTTGATTTTGCTTTATATAAAGCTTTGTCAGCACGATGAAGTAAGGTGTCTGGTATATCATCTTTCACAAATTTTGTTGTTCCTATACTGATAGTAGTTCTGATGTTCTTTCCTTTATATATAAGCTTGTTATCTCTAACAAGTTGTAAAAGTCTTTTTGTAATGATTTTACAGTGAGTATCGTCGATTCTATTGAGAATAATTACGAACTCTTCACCACCAAAACGAAAAATTTTGTCTCCATCACGGAGTGTCTTCTTTAAAATACTTGCAAGATAAATAAGTACTTTATCTCCAGCTACATGTCCATGTGTATCGTTTATAGTTTTAAAGTTGTCCACATCAATCATTAGAATATGAAAATTAAATGGAGTTTTTTTACTTGAACATAAGTTATCTAAGTATGTACCAAGTGCACGTCTATTAAACACTTTAGTTAATGCATCTAAATTTGTTTTTTCTTCTAAATGTTTCACTTGTTTTGTTAATTTAGTGATGATGTCATTTGCTCTATGTACTTCTTCACTCATATGTGTTTGAATTTCGTTAAACTTGGTAGTTAATGAAGGTAGGTCTATCTGTTGCTCTTGGCATTCTGAAAGAGTATCCTCATGTTTCTTTGTAAGTTCTAAAATAGTTTTACTTGTCTCAGCATAAGAAGAAAGACTTTTTTTTGCGATTTCTTCATAAGCATTGTGAAATAAAGATTCTGCATAGCCTACAGTATTGAGATTATCGCTATTTACATTACAAATTATTTCTGATGACTCTTTGAGATAGGTAGAGACCTGCTCCACTGTAGCTTCGTCATGCTCATCAATAATGACAAGTAGTTCTTTACACATTTTATTTACTAAAGAAATGAGTTCATTTTTTTGCATTGTTATTCCACTATAATTATATTTGTAATTATACTAATACAAACATAAATAAAACTTTTATCTTTAAATATTCTCTTTATCATCTATTATTTAGTATATTTTGGATAAAATTCACAAAATCAAGAAATGAGGGTAATTATATGAGTACTTGGAGTCCATCTAGTTGGGTCGGTAAGCCAATCTTACAACAGCCAACATATCCAAATCAAGAGGCACTAAATAGTGTATTAGCAGAGTTGAAAAACTATCCACCTTTGGTATTTGCAGGTGAAGTTCGTTCACTCAAAAGTCAGTTGGCTGAAGTGGCAAATGGAAATGCATTTTTACTTCAAGGTGGTGATTGTGCAGAGAGTTTTAGTGAATTTCATGCTGATAATATCCGTGATACTTTTAAAGCGATGATGCAAATGGCAGTTGTTATGACTTACTCAGGTGGTCTTCCTGTTGTTAAAGTTGGACGTATGGCAGGGCAATTTGCAAAGCCTCGTTCAAGTGATACTGAAACATTTGATGGTGTAGAACTTGCTTCATATCGTGGAGATATTATCAATGGAACAGAGTTTACAGCAGAGGCTCGTATTCCTGACCCTGAGCGTATGATAAAAGCTTATAACCAAGCATCAGCAACGCAAAACTTACTCCGTGCTTTTGCTTCAGGTGGTTTAGCAGACTTACATCAAGTACATAAATGGACATTAGACTTCGCACACCAAGGTGAAGTAAGTAAAAAATATGAAAAAATGGCACAAGAGATAGAAAAATCTTTACAGTTTATGGAAGCTTGTGGTGTTACTTCTAAAACGTATAGAACGTTAAGAGAAACAGATTTTTATACTTCTCATGAAGCACTTTTACTTCCTTATGAGCAAGCTTTTACTCGTCGTGACTCAATCACAGGTGATTGGTATGATACATCAGCGCACATGGTTTGGATAGGAGATAGAACTCGCCAACTTGATGGTGCTCATGTTGAGTATATGAAAGGGATTAAAAATCCTATAGGTATAAAAGCAGGTCCATCAATGGACCCTGAAGATTTATTAAAACTTGCTCAAGCTGTAAACCCTGAAAATGAAGCAGGGCGATTGAACATTATCGTAAGAATGGGTGCTGGAAAAGTTGGCGATAAAATGCCAGAACTTATCCGTGCAGTTGAAAAAGAAGGCTTAAATGTTGTTTGGTCTTGTGATCCTATGCATGGAAACACTATCAAGTCTTCAAACAACTATAAAACTCGTCCTGTAGATGCAATCCTTACAGAGATGAAAGAGTTTTTTCAAGTACATAAAGCAGAAGGAACTCATGCAGGTGGTGTTCACTTAGAGATGACTGGTAAAAATGTAACTGAGTGTATCGGTGGTAGTTTTACAGTAACAGAAGAAGATTTAAGTTCACGTTACCACACTCATTGTGACCCACGTCTTAATGCAGACCAGTCTTTAGAACTTGCATTTTTAATTGCAGACTCTTTAAAAGATGCACATAAATAAAACATTTTCTAAAAGATAGGAAAAAAATTGAAGTACTTACTCTCAGTCGCGCTAATAGTACCTAATTTTCTTCTTGCAGAAGATATAAATATAATCCCTTATACTGCTCTTGTACAGTATGATAAAAATGAAAATAAATCACTAAAAGATACAGCTCAATTTGGAGGACTTTATCTAAGTCTTGGTAATTCAGGCTATCTTTTAGAAGCTGCTTATAGCTATCTTAGTGTGACATATAAAAACGCAACAATTTATGAAGATGTTACACAAGAAGATATTTATCTAAAATATAGCTCCTATTATGAAAATTCTTCTTATAAAATTGGTTTGCATATTATTAACAATAGTGAAAAAGAGAATGTACGCGACTTAGGGTCTGGTTTTGTTGGAATAATAGGCTTAGATGCTTATCATGATTTAAATAAAGATAAAATAATTTATGGTTTTGATGCTTATTATTCTGTGTATATGAATGCATATACGGATACAAATACAACTCAAACAACAGTAGTAGACGTTATGCAAGTATCACCACATCTAACATTTATAAAGAACCTTGATAAAGAGAGAAGCAATACTTTAACACTACGAGCAAATTTAATTGCTGCCACACAATACAAAGACAGAGGCTATACTTCTTATGAAGTGGAAGATACACTGTACTATTATCAAATTGTTACAACACTGAGATATATGTGGGGTGATATGAAAAGTAGTGTGACAGATGGTGGAATGAGTGTCTATAATAACAAAGACCTTATGCATGAGTCTTATGATCTAAAAGTTGGCTATATACTAAGTGAAAATTTTGTAGTAGATGCAAAATTTTCTCTTAATTATTATCAAGAATATGATGCGCGGAATTTAATTTTACTTACAGAAGGGTATAACACTAATACTCTTCTTTCTTTAAGTCTTAATTTTTAAACAGTATAAAGATACCGTTTGATTTTTTTCGTTGGAGTTTTAATAAATGGCTCAATCTGTTCCACAAACTTGACCATTCTAGAGTAAGATGCTATTTTGCTATTTACTTCTGTTCGCATCTCTTCAAGAAGTGTATTGATTTTCTCTTGAACTTCTGTTTGTGTTGCATTGTTAGCTTTAAACATTTTATCTATGAGCTCATAATCAAGATGTATACGAGCGATGAGCTTATCATCGTCGCGTTGGATAACAAGAGAGTCTAATACTGCTTCATGTTGGTTGATAGTCGCTTCAATCTGCTCTGGAAAAATGTTTTCTCCACCACTTCCAATGATGACATTTTTACTTCGTCCGCTTATAAACAAGAAACCTTCATCATCAATGTAACCTAAATCACCTGTTAAAAACCAACCATCTTCCATAACTTCTTCTGTTTGTACTGCATCTTTATAATATCCAAGCATTACACTAGGAGATTTAGCGATGATTTCACCTTCTCCTGTTATGGGGTCTTTATTTTTTATCTTCAGTTCTACACCAACCATTGCTGTTCCTGTTGATTTCATTTTTATTTTTTCACCAAGAATAGAGCCAGCGAGTAGTGGTGCTGTTTCTGTAAGACCATAACCGATGATGTATGGAAATTTTGCTTCTATAAGGAACTGTTCTACAAAAGGGGAAAGCCCAGCACCACCAATACCAAAAAATCTAAGTCTACCACCAAAAGTTTCTATGAGTTTTTTTCCTGCTATTTTATTTAAGATTTTTCTAAAAAAGGAGATAGAGTATAAAAATCGCATGATAAAAGAAGCAGTAAATTTAGGCAATATTTTAGATTTGTATATTTTTTCAATAATGAGAGGAACACTTACCATCATAGTTGGACGAACAATAGAAAATGCTTTTAGTAAGACAGTTGGCGTTGGAACTTTGTCTATATACTGAACACTTGAACCATGTAAGATAGGTACAAGTAATCCAACTGTACACTCTAGTGTATGTGCGAGAGGTAAAATCGATAAAAAAACATCATCATCTGTGATATGAACTTTTTCATAAGCACTCATAGCATTTGTAACAAGATTTTTATGTGAAAGCATAACACCTTTAGAGTGTCCTGTAGTTCCTGAAGTATACAGCAATGCTGCTAAATCATCTTCTTTAACTTCATGCTCTTTCATTGAGGCAATTTTTTGTACAAGTTTTGCACTATAGTTGTTTCCTGATAGCTCTTCAATCATAGACAAATCATCAAGTTTGATAACAAAGTTAAGGGAAGAATCTGTTAGCTCTTCAACTGTTGAAAGATGCCTATTTGAGACAAAAATAGCTTTTGCTTCTGAATGTCTTATAATGTGATGCACATCAGAAGGATGAAAATCAGGTAAAACAGGAACAATAACAGCTCCAAAGTATGTAACAGCAAAGTAAGCTACTGCCCAGTTAGGCATGTTCTCACTTAGTAGTACAACTTTATCTCCCTTCTTGATACCATTTGCTTTTAAAAGAGCAATCATATCTTGAACATTATCATTAAACATTGCATAAGTCATGGCATCTTGTTCTACTTTAGAAAAAGCATCATTGTTTTTATATAGACTGACTGAACGATTCAGGAGTGCAGGAAGCGTAAAGTTTTCTAAGTTCTCATAAGGGTAAATCATAGCTAATCTCTTCTTTTGAATTAATTGTGTATTATTATACTTATAAATAGCAAATGGTGGTGTAGTTTGAGTAGAAGAAATAAAAATAAACAAAATAATACTAAGAAAGATACAGTAAATTTTACTAATGCTGATTTTTTACCAACTACACGTGAAGAGATGGATGCCAAAGGCTGGGACTATTGTGACATAATCTTAGTGAGTGGAGATGCTTACATCGATTCCCCATTTATTGGTGTTGCTATGGTTGGTCGTATGCTTGAGCGAATGGGTTACAAAGTAGGGATGATTGGACAACCTGACATTAACTCTGCTGATGATATCTCGCGTTTAGGAGAGCCTAGACTTTACTGGGGTGTGAGCGGTGGCAGTGTTGATAGTATGGTCTCTAACTATACTGCT
>Ga0256826_1001350_pt1 | contig 15263 bp, 15 predicted proteins | sample CV79metaG_FD_185975 | JGI IMG/M metagenome (GOLD analysis project Ga0256826, IMG submission 185975) | Hydrothermal vent microbial communities from East Pacific Rise, Pacific Ocean - CV79 | ecosystem: Environmental > Aquatic > Marine > Hydrothermal vents | place: Pacific Ocean: East Pacific Rise...
AATTAGTGTAAAATAAAAAAAATCTTCTAAAGGGAAGTTATGAAAATTGCAATAGATTGTAAATCACCACTATTACAAAAATCATTAGAGCTTTTTTTATCAAATTATTTAAGTAGTTCCAAAAGTTGTGATATATTTATTAAAGATAAAAAATGTGTAAAGGATAAGAGAACTTTCTATGTCTCTTCAGAGAGTGATGCTGATTTGGTAAAACCATTTTCTAAGCAAGAGCTTATTTTTGCACTTGAGAAAAGATATTTTTCATTAGATACAAAAAAACAAAATAATTTTATAATCGAAAAAGAGGAAGTTATAGAAAAAGTAGAGCCACCAATTCCACCTCAAGAGAAAAAAATAGAACAAGAAAATAATAATAATTTTTCTTTACTAGAAAAACGTATAGAGTTACTTACACAAGAGTATCAAAAAAATATTATAAATACAATAAAGGCATTTTATGAAAAGTAAAAATAAGAGTACAAATAAAATAATTATATCGGGAAAATTTAAAGGAAAAAGATTAAAACTTCCTTCAAAAGAGAGTACACGAAGTTCAAAAACAATAGTTCTAGAGTCATTTTTTAATACTATTCAATTTGAGGTTGTAGATGCTGTATTTGTAGAGCTTTTTTCAGGAAGTGGGTCTATTGGTCTTGAAGCATTAAGTAGAGGAGCTTCTTCTGTTATATTTATGGAACAAGATAGAGATGCACTTCAAGTTTTAAAAGGAAATATCGCTTTAACAGACCCAAGCTTATGTAAAGTTTATGCAGGAGATAGTTTTATAAATATAAAAACAGTTGTAAAAGAGTTAGTAAAAAGAGATGAAGAGGCTTATTTTTATATAGACCCTCCATTTAGTATACGTGATGGGATGGAAGATGTATATGATAAAATGATAGCTTTAATCGCTTCATTACCAGAAGAGAATGTAAAATTAATTGTTATTGAACATATGACTGGGCTAGAACTACCTCAAACTATTAAAAATTTTACTCAATCTAAATCTAAAAAGTTTGGTAATACTACACTTACATATTTTAAATAGTATGGAGGTGTAAAGGTGAAATATTTATTACTTTTATTGATGTTACTCTCTTATCTAAATGCTACAAAAATAAATGATGTTGCGAATATAGTTGGTGTGAGAGAAAATCAACTTATCGGTTATTCATTGGTTGTAGGTTTAAAAAAAACAGGAGATGGTACAACATCAAAATTTACTCTTCAATCTATTGCAAATATGTTAAAATCTATGAATATAGATATGCGACCTATCGATATAAAATCAAAAAATGTTGCTGCTGTTGTTGTAACTGCAACACTTAAGCCTTTTGCACGTCAAGGGGATAAATTTGATATTACTGTATCTTCAATTGGTGATGCAAAATCTTTAGAAGCAGGGACATTACTTATGACACCTTTAAAAGGGGTTGATGGTAAAATTTATGCTTTAGCACAAGGAAGTGTTAGTATAGGTGGTAGAAATTCTGGTGCAAATAGTGCTTCACATCCTACTGTTGGGGTTGTGTATGAAGGAGGATTTGTTGAGAGAGAGATAAATATAGACCTTTATCATCAACAATATGTAAATCTTTCTTTAAAAGAATCCAACTTTAAAAATGCAGTAGCTGTTCAAAAAGCTATTAATAGTTATTATAGTACACAAGTGGCTGTTGCACTTGATTCTCGTACTATTAAATTGAAACGCCCTAAAGATAGTTCTATGATAGAGTTTTTAGCTACTGTGCAAGATATTGATATGGAGTATAATGTTAAAAATCAAATTATTATAAATGAGAGAACTGGAACAATAATTGCTGGTATAGATATAAAGATAAAACCTATTATTATAACACATAATGATATTACTATTAAAATAACAGCTGAACAAGAGCCATCACAACCTTCAGGCTCTATGAGAGTAGATAATGATTTAGTTATAGGTTTAAATGAAAATGAGTTATATATGAGGGATGGAACAACGACTGTTGCTAATCTAGTTCGTTCTTTACAAAAGTTGGGTGCAACTCCAAAAGATATTATAGCTATTTTAGAAGCGATGAAAAGTGCAGGTAGTATATCTGCTGAATTAAAGGTATTATAATGATAAATTTAGTGCAACAACAAAAAGCTATTCCTACAATAGATTCAAAAGCTGAAGATGCTCAACTGAGAAAACAGACAGATGCTTTTGAATCTTTAATGATTAAAATGGTTATGGATAATGCTGCAAAAAGTGAAAAAAATCTTTTTTCAGATCAAAATGACCCAGGAGATAAAATATATAAATCTATGTATCGTGATGAGCTTAGTAAAAGTAGTGCAGGTAGTTTTGGTTTTTCTCAAATGTTATATGATTATTTAAGTCAAAAAAATTAAAAAATTAATTTTTTATGTCGATATTAATAAGATGTAAAGCAAAAGGTATATTATGATTTCCAATATGAATGGCATAGTTGCCAATAGTGTATACGCAAATAAAACTTCAAAAAAGAAAAAAACAAAGAAAACAACAAATGTTTCAAAACAAGGTGATACAAGTAAAGTGCAGAAGATAAAAAAAGCATTAAGTAATGGTGAATATAAAGTTGATTTAGAGATGTTATCAGAATTGATTGCAGATGAGTTATTATAGATGTTAAGTTTTCATTTAAAAAATGCTTTACAAGATTTGAAAGATTTAATTGAGATTACAGAATCTGATATTAGAGATATTAAAGAGGTAAAACATGATGCTCAATTTGAAAGAATGGCACTTAAAGAGGAAAAATTAAAGAGTTTTGAAAATAATAAAGCACTGATAGATGGTGCAATACTTTCTTTAATGACACTTAATCCTGATAAAGAGCTAACAGAGTTATTAAATGATGAACAGCATACTATGTTGGCTGATTTAAAAGTAGAACTTGCGACTCTACATAAAGTGAATAAAAGATATGCAAAATTTGTTTTAACAGTAAGTAATCTTTATAATACATTTTTGGAAAAATTAGTACCGACAGAGATGCAGGGTTATAATAAAGTAGCTTCAAAAGTATCAAAAATTATAGAAGTTAGAGTTTAGGAGTTTATTATGTCATCTATTATGAATACATTAAATATTGGTTACAGTGCTTTAAATGCAGCGCAAGTTGGAGTAGATACAACAGGACATAATATAGCTAATGCAGAGGTAGATGGATACACAAGACAACGTGTTGTAACATCTGCTGAAACTCCGTTATCACTTGCCCCTGGAAATGTTGGAAATGGTGTTAAAGTTGTTGAGGTTAAGAGAGTTTTTGATAATTTTGTTTTTGACCGATATAGTGATATCTCTTCAGATAAAGAGTATAGTGATTATGAAGAGAGAAACTTAGGAGAACTTACAACATATTTTCCTGAAATAGATGGAGTAGGAGTTAAATCTGATTTGTCTGATTTTTACAATAAATGGCAAACTTTTTCAGATAATCCAACCAATGATTCTATTAAGATGGCTGTAACAAAGCAGACGGAAACACTTTCTTCACATATAGTAAGTTTAACTGACCAAGTGACTGATTTACAGAAGCAGATTAATGATGATTTAGTTGTAGGTGTTAATGAAGTAAACTCACTTGCAAAAGAGTTAGCTAATCTTAATAAAAGTATAGATGTAGCAGAGAGTGGAGATACTTATACTGCAAATGATTTAAGAGATAAACGTAATGTAATAGAAGTAAGTTTAGCTAAGCTTATAGGTTCTAGTGCTAATTCTGGAGTTATTAATTCTGATATTAAAGTAGATAGTATATCAAATAAAACAACAGGTTCTTACTCTTTAAATGTTGGTGGATTTAATATAGTAGATGGTACAACATATCATCCATTAAAGATAGAAAATAAAGATAATGAAAATGGATTTTATTCTATCTCTTATGAACGTCAAGATGGTAAACTTTTACCTATGGAAGATGTGATTAAAAAGGGTAAAGTTGGGGCTATGCTAGATTTAAGAGGCCGAACTATCGATTCTACGAGTAGCACACCTACTGATGGTATTATTCAAAATACAGTTGATGAACTAAATGCTTTTTCAAAAGGATTAATAGAATCAACAAACAATCTATATGCTCAAGCACCAGCAACAAAAATGCAGTCAAATGTTTTAGATGTAGGAGAAAATGATTCACTAGTTAAATCTTCATTAAATGTGAAAGAGGGTCAATTTGACCTTGTTGTTTATAATCTTGATGGTGAAGTAGCTGCAACGAGAACGATAAATATAGATTCAGCAACAGTTATGAATGGAGAAAAAGGTTCAAATTCTATTGAGGGTCAAATATTAAACTCGCAAGATGATAATGAAAATTATAATGCTAATGATGATATAGATGATTTTTTTAAAGATGGTTTTAATTATTCTAGAGCAGCAGATGGAAGTTTACGTTTGGATTTATCGATAGAGCCTTCTGCTGAAACAAAAGGGTATAGTTTTGCTATAAAAGATGTGTTAAAAGATGGAAGCTTCTCTTCAGGAACAAATTTTGGAGGGGCATTAGGTATGAATAGGCTTTTTGATGGAGATAATGCTACAAATATTAGATTAAGTGATACTCTTGCAGAAAAACCTAGTCTCTTAACCGCAGGAACAACATCAGTAGATGGAGATAATACTTTAGCTCTTTCTATGATGCAACATCAGTTTGAATCTTTTGATGCTCATGTAGGAGATAAAAAAACATATACGGCAACAGCTTATGGAATGTTTGATATTATCGCAACAGGAGTGGGGATAGCTTCAAATTCAGCAACGACCAATAATGAAACAATCTCAACACAATATAATGCTATTGAACTAGAATATAATTCGACCTCTAAAGTAAGTGTGGATGAGGAGATGACAAACTTGATTAAGTATCAATCTTCATATAGTGCAGCAGCTAAAATTATTACTACCGTAGACCAAATGATGCAAACACTTTTAGGGATTAAACAGTAAAAAGTATATTAACAGTTAAAGTTTATATCTTTTTGCTATAATCTCTCTTTAAAAACCAATTTTTAGGAAAATACCTATGAGTAAACAATTAGAAAATATTGATGAACAGTTAGCAAACCATAAGCTTTCTCAATTAGATTATACACATATAAAAGAGATTTTAAAACGTGAACCAAACTTAGTAGAACTTGGAATTTTTTCAGCTATGTGGAGTGAACACTGTTCTTACAAATCTTCAAAAGTACACTTAAAAGGTTTTCCAACTAAAGCACCATGGGTTATTCAAGGTCCAGGTGAAAATGCTGGTGTTATCGATATTGGTGATGGTTATGCAGCTGTATTTAAGATGGAATCACATAATCATCCATCGTTTATAGAACCTTATCAAGGTGCTGCTACGGGTGTTGGTGGTATTATGCGTGATGTATTTACTATGGGTGCTAGACCTGTTGCTTCATTAAATGCACTTCGTTTTGGAAATGTTTTAAATGATGATAAAACTTCAGCACATCAACGTTATTTAGTGCGTGGTGTTACTGAAGGTATAGGTGGTTACGGAAACTGTATGGGTGTTCCTACTATCGGTGGTGAAGTAAGTTTTGACGATTGTTATAATGGTAATATTCTTGTAAACGCATTTAATTTAGGTATAGCAAAATCAGATGAGATTTTTTATGGTCGTGCTGATGGTCTTGGTAATCCTGTAATGTATGTTGGAGCAAAAACAGGACGTGATGGTCTTGGCGGTGCAGTTATGAGTTCAGATAGTTTTACAGAGGAGTCTAAATCTCTTCGTCCAACAGTTCAAGTAGGTGACCCTTTTACAGAAAAACTTCTTCTTGAAGCATGTATGGAACTTTTTAAAACAGACCATGTTATTGGTATACAAGATATGGGTGCAGCTGGACTTACATCATCAGCATTTGAGATGGCAGGAAGAAGTGGTGCCGGTATGATAATGCACTTAGATAAAGTTCCAGCTAGAGAAGAGGGAATGACTCCTTATGATTTTATGCTTTCAGAAAGTCAAGAACGTATGCTTTTATGTGCGAAAAAAGGAAGTGAACAAGCTATTATTGACATTTTTGAAAAATGGGATTTAGATGCTGCTGTTGTAGGTGAAGTTACAGATACTGGCAATATGGAACTTTTTTGGCATGGTGAAAAATGTGCAGAAGTTCCAGTAGACCCAGTAAGTGAAGAAGCTCCAGAGTTAAATCGTCCTATGACTCGTCCATCATATCTTGATGATATAAAAGATGTTACTATTAACGATTTTGATAAAGTTTCAAATCAAGATGCTTTTGAGACACTTACTAAATCTATGGAAGTGGTAGATAAATCTTGGATATATACTCAATATGACTCGATGGTACAAACAAACACGATAAAAAAAGGTGGGATGTTAGATGCTTCTGTTATTCGTGTAAAAGAGAATGGAAAAGCCCTTGCTATGAGTGCTGATTGTAATGTTCGTTACTGTTATATTGACCCAAAAGGTGGCGGGGCTGCGGCAACTATTGAAGCTGGACGTAATGTTGCTATGAGTGGTGCTAGACCTTTAGCTATTACAGATTGTTTGAATTTTGGTAATCCTGAAAATCCAGAAGTTATGTGGCAGTTTGGTCAAAGTTGTGATGGTATTAAAGAAGCATGTGCAGAACTTACTACTCCTGTTATTGGTGGAAATGTATCTCTTTATAATGAAACAGATGGTGTTTCAGTTTTTCCAACACCATCTATTGCAACAGTTGGTGTCAATGATGACCAAAATAATGTTTTAATGTCATCTTTTCAAGCTGAAGGAGATACTCTTTATTTAGTGGGTGAGAATAAATCAGAGTTTGGTGGTTCTTTATATATGAAAGAGATTTGTGATACAGTAGCTGGTACTATGCCAACTATTGACTACAAAAAAGAGTTAGCTCTTTGGGATTTAGTGATAGAGGGCAATAAAAAACATCTATTAGAGTGTGCAAAAGATGCAAGTAGTGGAGGTGTTGCTATCGCTTTGGCTAAAATGTCTGCTACGAGTGGATTAGGTTGTAATGTAACTATGAAAGTAGAAGATGAGAGAGATATTTTTGCAGAATCTATGAGTCGTGCTATTATTGAAGTTAAAGCAGAAAATATTGAGGCTTTTGAGGCATCTTTAAATGGTTTAGTTTGTGAAAAAATAGGAACAGTAGGTGGCGATGATTTCAAAATTAATGATGTTATTATGAGTATGGAAAAGCTTCAAGATAATCACTTTAACACATTTAAAAGAGTGATTGAAAGAGATATTTAATGAATAAATTTTTTTATTCATTTGCTACACTTAGTGTAGCAACATCTCTTTGTTTAGCTTCAACAACTATTGATAAAACAGATGCACTTGTTTATCTTAATAGTTTAAGAACAAGTGCAGGTTTGTCCTCTCTTGTTCAAAGTAATATTTTAGAAACTGCTGCACAAAATCATATAAACTACCTCGTAGATACAGATTTAACAGGACATTACGAGGATAATTCTACATACCCTAGTAACTTTTATACAGGAGATATTCCTCATGATAGAGGTGTATATGCTGGATATAAAGCATCCTATTATCTTGAAAATTTTTCCTCTGGACAGAAAGATTTTAAAGCTTCCATCGATGGGCTAATGTCTGCAATTTATCATAGATACGGTTTTTTAAATCTTAATATAGATGAGATAGGTATAGGTGTCAAAAATAAACTTTATAACTATAATATGGGTAACTCTTTATTAAATAATTTATGTAATGGAGAAAGTTATAGTGGAAATGAACAGTACTCATATAAAGTTTGTAGTGATGAAAACTTTAGAATTGAGTCGACACTTTATAATAAAACATTAACATCTCTCATAGAAAAAACACCAGATATAGTTATATGGCCTCCTTTAGATGCAGTGAATATTCCTCCTGTTTTTTATGAAGAATCACCAGACCCATTACCAAATCAATCTGTTTCAGGTTACCCTATATCTTTAGAGTTTAATAGTGATAGATTTAAAGAGAAAACTATTATTGTAGATAGTTTTGATATTTATAATGAAAATAATAGACAATTAACAGATACTTTTTTAATGAAGCAATCAAATGATATAAATAAAGAGCATACTCAATATCAATTTACACTTTTTCCACTGAAGAGATTAGACTGGAATAGTGTTTATAAAGTAAAAGTTAATTATAGTGTAGACAATGAAATTTATACTAAAGAGTGGAGTTTTCGAACGCAAAATATTCCTTATGTTTTATATAATATCGAAGGAAGTGAAAATGAAGAGTTTACTTTAAAATCAGGTGTGACTTATGCTTTTTATTTTAAACCGATAGATGGAAATGATACATTTAATGCAACAAGTTTCAGTTACAATACAGTAAAAAAGCCAGAGGTTTCACTGTATGATTCAAATACACTTTTAGTTACATTAAGTGGTCAAGATGATGAGTATTGTAATGTTAAGTTAAAAAAAGATGGTATTATCACTAAAACCGTATCTTTAAAATTGGGTGAAAATAGTATGCAACCAGTTGCAGATAAAGAGTTTGATTTTGTTGAGAAACCAGAAAATTCTTCTTATATAACAGACAGTGGTTCTATTTTTGAAACAAATATAGAAAATTCAGTGTATGAAAATACAACTTTAACAACTGCAACGATAACAACTTCGGATAAAAAAGATGTTTTTGTTCGATTGGTTGAGGATGAAAATGGAGATACTTTAGTGAGTTTGAATGTTGATGATATAAAATCAAATTTACCTAAGTTTTCATCACCATCAAAATTTGATGTAGAAAAATTAAATGGTAAAGTTATTGTTACTATTAAAACTAAACTTACAAAGCCAATGCTTTTTGAAGGGATATAGGATGTTGAAACCTATTTTATTTATACAATTTCTTATAATAGAAACAATTCTTTTAAGTGGTTGTGGGAGTTCAAGTGATGATAGTAGTAGTAAAATTGAAACTAATACAACATTAAGAGCAAGTGAATCTCTAAACTGTGTAGAAACTAAAGATTTGAGATTAACACCAAGTGAAGAAAAACCAGATATTACTCTTGTAAAAGATGTAACTTCAGATGAAATAACAATATCAGTAGATAGTAATTCAGTGGGTTATGTGATAGTTTCTAATTGTAAATAGGGGAAGAGTAAAACATTCTATATGTTTTACTCTTTAGAGTTTGTTTAAAAATGACCTGCTGTATCGGCATCACTAAAATGTTCCCATCTGAGTTTTGCACCACCTAAAATATGAAAATGAAGATGTTTAACCTCTTGACCACCATTTTCACCAATATTTGTAATCACTCTATAACCACTTTTATCTATCTTAACCTCTTTAGCAACCTTTTGAATAAAAGATGTCATACCTGACATAATCTCTGGAGTTACTTCATTAAAACTATCTATATGTACTTTTGGAATAGCAAGTATATGTATGGGTGCTTTTGGATTTATATCATGAAAAGCGATAAAATTTTCATCCTCCAATATAATATTTGATGGTATCTCTTTTTGAACGATTTTACAAAATAAACACATTTTTATCTCCTTTATTATTATTAAGTAGTGATTATATCATATAAAATTGTAAGAAATGAAGCTGTATATAAATTCTTTTTGACTATAATATTTATACAAATTTTCACGATAATGGAGACTCTATTTGAAAGCGTGGTATGATGCAATAAAAGAAGCAGAGAGTGTTGAAAAACTAGAAGAAATTCGTATATCTGTTTTTGGTAAAAAGGGAGTTTTAGCAGCTGAATTTGCTAAAATGAAGAGTGCCTCTAAAGAGGAAAAAGCACAGATAGCAAAAGATTTGAATACTCACAAAAGTTCACTAATGAGTGAATTTACAGCGAGAAAGATAACTCTACAAACTTTAGAGTTACAAAAAGCGATGCAGGAAGAGGCGATAGATGTTTCTCTTTATAGTTCAAAAAGTCAAGCTGGAGCATTGCACCCTGTTATGGAAACTATGGATAAGATAGTAGAATATTTTAGTTCTATGAATTTTGCTGTTAAAACAGGTGGAATGGTAGAGGATGATTTTAATAACTTTGAAGCATTAAATCTTCCAAAATACCACCCAGCACGAGATATGCAAGATACATTCTATTTTAAAGATGAGATGCTGTTAAGAACACATACATCACCAGTTCAAATACGAACAATGATGAATACAAAACCTCCTATTAGAATGATAGCACCTGGAGCTGTTTTTAGACGTGATTATGATTTGACTCATACTCCTATGTTTCATCAGATAGAGGGGCTTCTCGTTGATGAAGTTGGAAAGGTGTCTTTTGCTAATCTAAAGTATATTTTAGAAGATTTTTTAAAATATATGTTTGGAGATGTAGAGGTTCGCTTTAGACCATCTTTTTTTCCTTTTACTGAACCATCAGCTGAAGTTGATATATCTTGTGTTTTTTGTAAAGGAAATGGGTGTAGAGTTTGTTCTCATACAGGATGGTTAGAGGTTCTTGGATGTGGAATAGTTGATGAAAATGTTTTTAAAGCTGTGAAGTATGAAAATGTTAGTGGCTATGCTTTTGGTTTAGGTGTGGAGCGTTTTGCGATGTTAATTCATCAAATAGGAGACCTTCGTTCTTTGTTTGAAGGAGATATTAAGTTGCTGGAGCAGTTTCAATGATAGTTACAAGAAGTTGGTTAAATGAGTGGATAGATTTAGATGGTATATCAACAGATGAGATAGCAAAAACATTTAATTCGATAGGTTTAGAAGTAGATAGAGTTAAAAAATATGATATTCCAAAAAATATTGTATTTGGGAATGTTTTAGAGTGTGAGAAACATCCAGATGCTGATAAATTAAATGTGTGTAAAGTTGATATAGGTACAGAAGTAGTTCAGATAGTCTGTGGTGCTTCAAATGTAAGAGCTGGTCTTGATGTTGTTGTTGCAACATTAGGTGCAGTAATGCCAAGTGGAATGAAAATAAAACCTGTAAAACTTCGTGGTATAGACTCTGCTGGTATGATATGTTCAGCTACTGAGATAGGTCTTGAAGATTGTCAAGATGGTATTTTAGAATTAGATGATAGTATAGGTTCATACAAATTAGGGGAAGAGGTTAGTAATAATATTTTATTAGCTGATGAACTTATAGAGATAGAACTTACAGCAAATAGAGGTGATTGTTTAAGTATTCGAGGTGTTTGTCGAGACTTGAGTTCTGCTCTTAACAAACCAATTCGTAATTATAAATCAAACGAAAATGATGGAAGATTAGGGATAGGGAGAATTTTAAACTTTTCTCATGATAAAAATTTAGATTTAAAACTTCGTTATCGAGCCATTGAACTGAAAGATTTAAAAGTACCTCTTCTTGTAAAATTAAGATTAGCACAGATTGAAGAGAAAAGAGAAACAGATATTGAATCTATTTTACTTTATACAACACATACAAGTGGTGTAATTTTACATGCTTATAATCACGATTTCTTTTATGATGAAGAGAGTAAAATAGCAAAGATTAAACTTGATAGAGATGCTGATGGTTTTGCTAGTATATTTGGAAAATCAAAAGCTTCAACAGTTGGAATTGCACAAAATATAGATTCAAAAGTTATATTAAATGAGGGTATAGTATTTTTAGAGGCAAGTTATATTCCTCCAGATATTATATCTAAAAAAATGCATACTAATAAAAGAAAATCAGATTCTATCTTCTATAATACATCAAGAGGAAGTGAACCAGAGATAGATGTGGGAATGTCATTATGTCTTAATGTTATAAAATCAAATTCAAACTCTTCTATATATTCAGGTAAAATTGAGTTGAGTCAAACTTATAAAGATACTATTGTAAGTATCTCTAAACAGGAGATTGATGAGATAATTGGTGCTAAAATTGATAAGATGGTTATTAGTAAAATATTAACAAATTTAGGTTTTAACATCTCAAAATCATCTACAAATAATTTTGTGGTGGCTATTCCTCAGTTTCGTCATGATATTGTTAATAAACAAGATATTGTAGAGGAAATAGTTCGTATGGTTGGGATAGATAATATTCCATCAAAACCGTTTGAATTGCTGGAAGAGAATAGATTGAAAGATGATTATTTTGATTATAAGAAAAAAACTATTTTTAGACATCGTGCTGTTCAATCTGGTTTTTTTGAAACGGTTCAATTTGTATTTGATGAGAAAAAAATAGTTCAATCATATAATTTTGAAACAATAAAAGAGGAGTTAGAGATTCTTAATCCGATTGTAACTACATTAGATACATTAAGACCAACTCTTTTGACTGGATTATTGAAATCAGCTTCTTTAAATATTAAAAATGGTTACTCTTCTGTAAAACTTTTTGAAGTAGGGTCAGTTTTTTCACCTTTACGAGCTGAATCTTTAAAGATGGCATTTTTGTTTAGTGGAGATAAAGAGGTAGAGAGCTTAGAAAATGCTGGAAAACCTGTAAAAATAGATTTTGCCTCTTTTACACAAAAAATTGCAGATGTTATTGGTGATTTTGAATTACAAAAACATGAGACAAAACATACACTTTCACATATTTATCAAACAGCTAAAGTTATAATAGCTGGAGAGGTAGTTGGAGAACTTTTTAGAGTTCATCCAACTGTTGAAAAAGATTATGATTTAAACAATACTTATATGTGTGAAATAGATTTTAATAAAATTCCTTATGCACTTAAAACAGCACAAAATAGTTCAAAATATCAAGCATCTTTTAGGGATTTAAGTATTATTATCCCAAAAAGTATGAGTTATGAAGAGGTTAAAAATAGTGTAGAGAAGTGTCAAATTAAAGAACTTATTCGATTTTATCCTGTTGATAGATATAGCGATGAATCCTTAGGGGAAAGTTTAAGTTTATCTCTTCGTTTTGTGCTTCAATCTCAGGAAAAAACATTAGAAGAGGAAGATATAACATCTGCTATGGATATGATTTTAGAGAGTTTAAAAACAAATTTAGGGGTAGGATTACGATGAGTAAAATAGTAGTATCTCCTTGTAAAACTTTTAGTTTAAATATATCAGAGATAGCACCAGATAAATCTATATCACATAGAAGTGTGATGTTTTCTATGTTAGCTAAAGGTACAAGTGAGATAACTAATTTTTTAAGAGCAGAAGATACTTTGAACTCTTTGGAGATTATAAAAAATCTTGGTGCAGTTGTTGAAGATGATGGTGAAATTATAAAGATAAGTTCTAATGGAATTCAAGAGAGTAGTGAAATACTTGATTGTGGAAATTCTGGAACAGGGATGAGACTTTTTTGTGGACTGTTAAGTTCTGCAAATGGCCATTTTATCTTAACTGGTGATGAATATCTTCGTCGTCGTCCGATGAAGAGAGTTACCTCTCCTCTTCAAAATATAGGTGCAAAACTAGATGGTAGAGATAATGGGGATTTAGCACCGTTAAGTATTCGTGGAGCATCTCTTAAAGCATTTGATTATGAGAGTAAAATCGCTTCAGCACAGGTAAAAAGTGCGATGATTTTAGCAGGACTGAGAGCAGATGGAGAGTGTAAATATAGAGAACCTGAACTTTCTCGTGACCATACTGAAAGAATGCTAAAAGGGATGGGTGCAGAGATAGAAGTAGATGGTTTACAAACAATTATTCAACCGATGAAAGAGCTTTTATCACCATTAACTATACGAGTTCCTGCAGACCCATCAAGTGCTTTTTTCTTTGCAGTAGCGACAGCGATTACACCAAATTCTACGGTTATTTTAGAAGGTGTAACTTTTAATCCAACGCGTATAGAAGCTTTTAAAGCATTAGAGAGAATGGGTACAGATATAAGTTATAATTTGACAGATAATAAATATGAACCGATAGGGAATATTACCGTAAAATATGCCCCTCTTAAAGGTATAGTTATTGAAAACAACATCTCTTGGTTAATTGATGAACTTCCAGCACTATCTATCGCTTTTGCTTGTGCAGATGGAGAGAGTATAGTGAAAAATGCACAAGAACTAAGAGTAAAAGAATCAGATAGAATTTCAACAGTAGTTAATGGATTACGAGCATCTAATATAGAAGTATATGAGTATGAAGATGGTTATAAAGTGATAGGTGGAAAGTTACAAAAAGCTCAAGTAGAGAGTGATGGTGACCATAGAATAGCTATGAGTTTTATTATAGCTGGGTTAAAATGTGGTATGGAAGTTAGCGATTTAGAGTGTATAAATACATCTTTTCCAAACTTTTTTGAGTTACTTCAAAAAATCACTGAATTTAAAATGAGCTAATGATGAAAATAAAATTAGCTGAAAAATATGGATTTTGTTTCGGTGTAAAAAGAGCGATTAAGATAGCAGAAGAGAATCAAAATTCAGCTACTTATGGCCCTTTAATTCATAATTCAAAAGAGATAGCAAGACTTGATAAAGATTTTAAAGTTGGTCTTGTTGAAGATGTAAAAGCTTTTACATCTGGTGATAAAGCTATTGTCAGAACACATGGTATAGAAAAAGAGGAGTTAGCACAACTTCATAATTCTAATGTGGATGTAGTTGATGCAACATGTCCTTTTGTTACGAAACCTCAAGAGATAGCACAAGAGATGAGTGAAGCTGGTTATGATGTTGTTATCTTTGGTGATGCTGTGCATCCTGAAATTAAGGGTGTTAAATCCTATGCTACTTATGGTGCTAATGTTGTAATGAATGTATCAGATTTAAAAAATTTACATTTGAAAGAGAAGATAGCTTTAATTGCACAAACAACACGTCAAGTGGAAGATTATATGAAGATAGCTAATTATCTTATTCCCCGTCATAAAGAGGTGCGTGTATTTAATACTATATGTAATGCAACTTTTGAGAATCAAGAAGCTGTAAGAAAAATCGCTACAATAGCAGATATAACTATTATTATTGGGGGAAAAAATTCCTCCAATACAAAACAGCTTTTTGGTATAGCAAAAGAAAATTGTAAAGATAGTTACCATATAGAAGATGAAAAAGATTTAGATTATGGATGGTTTCAAGATAAACAGTTTTGTGCGATAAGTGCAGGAGCATCTACTCCTGATTGGATTATTCAGAATGTGGTTAATTCAATAGAAAAAGAGATTAATAGTTAAATTTATTTTTATTTAATAAAAAAATAAATATTATTTAGATATACTAACGACAATTTTTATGTACAGAGGATAGGTAATGGCGTTCGATAACGAATCATTTGAAGAAGAAGAAAATTTTGCAGAGATGTTTGCTGCAAGTGAAAAAAAACAAGAGACAAGCCGTATAGTAGAAGGTGA
>Ga0256826_1001351_pt1 | contig 15261 bp, 12 predicted proteins | sample CV79metaG_FD_185975 | JGI IMG/M metagenome (GOLD analysis project Ga0256826, IMG submission 185975) | Hydrothermal vent microbial communities from East Pacific Rise, Pacific Ocean - CV79 | ecosystem: Environmental > Aquatic > Marine > Hydrothermal vents | place: Pacific Ocean: East Pacific Rise...
GAGTTTATAGTAGAGCATACAGGTAGTCAATAGAGTACTTATATGATAGTGAAAGTTACATAAAATTCAATTATCTATTCAAATAATAGACATCCTATAAGATTTTATAATTTTTTAGGTATAATCCACCGTATAAATTAAAATTAGGAGTAAGTAATGGCAATTATTGATGATGTAAAAGAGGTAGTAGTAGAGCAATTGAATGTTAACCCAGATGAGGTTAAAGAAGAGTCAAAGTTTGTAGAGGATTTAGGAGCTGATAGTCTAGATGTAGTTGAGCTAGTAATGGCACTTGAAGAGAAGTTTGATATAGAAATTCCTGATGAAGATGCTGAGAAAATAGCTACAGTATCTGATGCTATCAAGTTTATAGAAGCAGTATAGGTTTAAGCCAATTTGGTTCTGAGTAGCTACATTTACTGTAGCTACAGACCTGCACGGTATGGAAATATAAATATTTCTTGGAGTAGTTATATTTCTGTGTATCTAGCAGGTACGAGTGTAAATATTATAGATAGGAGTTTCTATGAGAAGAGTGGTAGTAACAGGTCTAGGCATGATAAATGGTGTTGGTAATGACAAGGATACAGCATTTGATGCGATAGTAGCAGGTGAGTGCGGAGTAGACAAGATAACAATTTTTGATGCAGAGAAATTCTCTGTCAGAATAGCTTCAGAGGTAAAGGGTTTTGATCCTCTAGAAGTACTAGATGCAAAAGAGGTCAAAAAAGCTGATAGATTTATCCAGCTAGGACTCAAAGCTGCAGATGAAGCTATGAAAGATGCCAAAATAGGTGATGATGTAGATAGAGAGAGATTCGGAGTAAGTAGTGCTTCTGGTATAGGTGGATTACCGTCTATAGAGAAAAACTCTGTTGTATGCAATACTAGGGGTCCTAGAAGGATATCTCCATTTTTCATACCATCAGCTCTAGTCAATATGCTTGGTGGATTTGTATCTATATACCAAAACCTAAAAGGTCCAAATCTATCATCAGTAACGGCATGTGCTGCTGGTACACACGCTATAGGTGAAGCTGCAAAAACTATCATGATAGGTGGTGCTGAGCAGATGCTAGTAGTGGGTGCAGAGTCTGCTGTATGTGGTGCTGGTGTAGGTGGATTTGCTGCTATGAAAGCACTCTCTACTAGAAATGATGATCCTAAAACATCGTCAAGACCTTTTGACAAAGATAGAGATGGCTTCGTTATGGGTGAGGGAGCTGGAGCTTTAGTCCTAGAGGATTATGAGACAGCCAAAGCTAGAGGAGCTAAAATCTATGCAGAAGTGATAGGCTTTGGAGAGAGTGGAGATGCCAACCATATCACTACACCTACCATGGATGGACCACTCAGAGCTATGAAAGCAGCATTCAAAATGGCAGGAGAGCCAAAGATAGACTATGTCAATGCTCACGGTACATCTACACCAGCCAATGACAAAAATGAAACAGCTGCTCTAAAAGAACTATTTGATGGCAAAGAGAACTGTCCACCAGTAAGCTCTACAAAAGGTCAGATAGGTCACTGTCTAGGGGCAGCTGGTTCTATGGAGGCTATTATATCTATCATGGCTATGGAGAGGGGTATCATACCACCTACTATCAACTACACTACACCCGATGAGCTTTGTGACTTAGACTATGTTCCAAACACTGCTAGAGAAGCTGATCTAAATGTAGTTATGAGTAACTCATTTGGATTTGGCGGTACAAATGGTGTGGTTATATTCAAAAAAATAGACGAGTAGGAGTATCCAATGGAAAACTATCTTGATTTCGAAAAGCCTATAGAGGCTATATGTCATGACATTGAGTCTGCCAAAGCTAGAGGCAATGCTGAAGTAGTAGCTATGCTAGAGAAGGAGCTTGAGAAAGAGGTAGGAAAGATATTTGGTTCACTATCTGATTATCAGAAGCTTCAACTAGCTAGACATCTAGATAGACCATATGCTCTAGACTACATCAAGCTCATAATGCAAGATGCCCAAGAGATACATGGAGATAGAACTTTCCGTGATGATAGCCCAATACTATGCTATCTAGGATGGATAGATGGACAAAAAACAGTAGTCATAGGTGAACAAAAAGGTCGTGGTGTCAAAAATAAGATAAAGAGAAACTTCGGTATGCCAAACCCAGAAGGGTATAGAAAAGCCTTGCGTGCTGTAAAGCTTGCAGAGAAATTTGATATACCTGTACTAATGCTCGTAGACACTCCAGGTGCATATCCTGGTCTAGGTGCTGAGGAGAGGGGTCAAAGTGAAGCAATTGCTAGAAACCTATTAGAGTTTTCTGATGTCAAAGTGCCTATGATATCAATAGTCATAGGTGAAGGTGGTAGTGGTGGTGCACTAGCTATTGGTGTGGCAGATAAGTTTGCTATGATGAGATACTCTGTATTTTCTGTCATATCTCCAGAAGGTTGTAGTGCGATACTGTGGAGTGATCCTACCAAAGTAGAGCAAGCTACAAAAGCACTAAAAATCACACCAGATTCACTACTAGAGCATGGACTCATAGATGATATCATAGCAGAACCACTAAAAGGTGCTCATAGAGACAAAGAAGAAGCTGCTAGAGTACTAAAAGAGTACTATCTAGAGTCTGTAAAAGAGCTTAGATCCATAAGTGTAGATGAGATGTTAGATAAGAGATATACCAAGCTCCTATCTCCTGGTGCATTCAAAGAGGATTAACTTCACAAAGGTTTACTATGATACTGATAGATATAGGGAATAAAAATGCTCACATATTGGGTACAGATAAGGTAATAGTGCTACCTATTGACAAAGCGATAGATAGTTACAAATCTAAAAGCGTATTGTACATATCGGTAAACAGTAGATATAGAGATAAATTGGAGTCTTTGAGTAGTTGGGTTGATATGTCTCAGTATATATCTATAGATGGTGAGTATCAGAGTCTTGGCATTGATAGAAAAGCTCTAGCACTCAGTAGAGGGGACGGTATATATATAGATGCTGGCTCTGCCATTACCATAGATAGAGTAATAAACAACAGATATGATGGTGGCATTATTTTGCCTGGCATACATGCATATAATAGAGCATATGCAGATATCTCTCCTGTACTTAATATTGAGTTGAATAAAGAGATAGACCCAACTATACTACCTAAAAATACGATAGATAGTGTAAGTTATGGAACTATAGTACCTATCATAGCTATCATAGCCTCTATGGCAGATGAGCTTAGTCTATATTTCACTGGAGCTGATGGTGATTGGCTCTCCAAATACTTTGCAGGTGCTATCTACAGTGATGAATTGGTTTTTGAAGGTATGCAAAAAGCTATCTTGGAATCAGATATAACACTATCACCAAATCAATAGAGAGCTTTCAGAATAAATTTAATAAAAGGATACAGATGTTAACAGTAGCACTCCCAAAAGGGAGAATAGCTGATGAGACCTTGGCAATATTTGCCCAGATTTTTGGTGGAAGCTTTGAATTTGAGAGTAGAAAACTTATCTTGGATATTGGTGAGTTTAGATTTCTAAATGTCAGAAACCAAGATGTCCCTACCTATGTGGAGTATGGTTCTGCTGATATTGGCGTAGTCGGACTAGATGTCATCACAGAAAAAGAGCTAGATATCATAGATCTACTAGATATGCGTCTAGGTAGATGCAAAGTAGCTATCGGTATCAAAAATGAGGACGAGCTAGATTGGAATAAACCCAATATAAAAGTAGCCACAAAGATGGTAAATATCACTAGAGACTACTTCTCCAAAAAAGCAGTAGGTGTTGATATCATCAAACTATATGGCTCTATTGAGCTAGCTCCTCTTGTTGACCTTGCTGATGCTATAGTCGATATAGTAGAGACTGGTAGTACTATGCGAGAAAATGGACTAAAAGTCGCTGAAGATATCATGGAGTCATCAGCTCACTTGGTGGCCAACAAAAATAGCTTCTATGCCAAAAAAGATGAAATACTATCTCTCTATACAAAGATAAAAGAGGTAGTAGAGAGCCGTGAAGCGTAATAATACTACAGAGGCTCTAGACCTCTACTCTAGCATAGAGGATATTATAGGGGTCAAAGATGTAGCCCCTAGCCTATATGCTCACTATCTACTACAGCTTTCTAGTATTGAGTTTGACTCACTTTTAGATGTGGGTTGTGGTAGTGGTGATTTCTTGTCCTCTATCTCCTCTGCTTTTGAGGGTACATATATGATGGGTATTGATCTCAGTCCCAAAATGGTAGAACAGACCCTCCAAAGAGATATAAATGCAAAATGTATAGATCTCTGCTTAGTAGATAATCAATATGATGTTATCACTGCTACATTTGATATGATAAACTATCTAAATGACTCTGAGCTTAAAAGATTTCTAGATTGTATATGGGATAGACTCAATGATGGAGGATATTTTCTATGTGATATCAATACTCTACATGGATTTAGAGATGTTGCAGTGGGTAGCTTCATATCAGATATGGATGATAGATTTTTGGCTATAGACAGTGACTTTGAGGATGATATGTATAGTTCGACCTTTACACTATTTACAAAAAATAATGAGCTATATCAAAAGTCTAGTGAAGATATATATCAATACTATCACACTACAGATAAAATATCCAATATATCTAAACTAAAGCTTATTGAGAGTGATGCGGTTACTCTCTACTCAAATGAAGCAGACAAAGAGTTTTTGGTATTTAAAAAGATGACAATTTGACATTAATCTTGGTAATTTGTAAAAATTACTATATACTTATATATGGAAAATGATAAAAAATTATTTATTAAGCTAAAGATTACATCTCTATTGGATTTGGCACTTTTGATACCAACTTCATATAGTGATACAACTCTATCAAGCTCATTGGAGGTAGGTCAGGTGGCTACCGTTGAAGCTACTGTAGAGGATGTATCTACAACAAATGGGAAGCTTCGCATTAATTTCTTATTGCCATCTTTTGGTAAGCGAGTATCATCTATATTTTTTCATACAACTCCATACCACTATAAATTATTTACCAAAGGTTCTACACATTTTTTGCAAGGTAAGATATCTGAATATAGAGGAGAGCTACAAATCTCACAACCCAAAAGTATAAAAGAGCCAAATACAATAGAGCCAAAATATAAAACAGCTATCAAAGAGATAGAGCTTAAAAAAATGATAAAGAGATATGTATCCAAAAATAGTCTAATAGAGAATGGACTCCTAGAAAATGAAGCTTCTGCTATTATGGAGCTACATAATCCTAAGAATCTATCAAATATCTATGATAGTAACGGTATCAAAAAGCCTATACTAGATATACTCAAATTTATAGAGAGTTACAATCATATACAAAAATTAAATAAAAAGAGAACCGACTACCCTGCGATGATGGCACTAAATGGAGATACAAAAGATTTCATATCCAATCTTCCTTTTGAGCTGACAAATGAGCAAAAATTGGCAATAGCAGATATCCGTCACGGTTTGGCTGATGAGAGCAAAGCTACCAAAAGAATGGTAGTAGGTGATGTGGGCTCTGGCAAGACTATGGTGATACTAGCATCAGCTATGATGGCATACCCACAAAAAAGTATACTGATGGCTCCTACTTCTCTACTAGCCTTACAGATATATGAAGAGGCTACTAAGCACCTACCAGACTATATTAGTATAGCACTTGTGAGCCAAAAGGGTAGTCAAGGAGACTATGCTACTGCTGATTTCATCATCGGTACACATGCCCTACTCTATAAAGATGATCTGCCAAAAGCACCACTTATCATGGTAGATGAACAGCATAGGTTTGGTAGCAGACAGCGACAGATGCTAGAATCCATGATGAGTGATAATAGTAATAAAAGACCCCATTTCATACAGTTTTCTGCCACTCCTATACCACGCACACAAGCTATGATGGACTCTGCCCTTATAGATATTAGCCTCATAACCACCACTCCATTTGACAGGGAGGTTACTACAGAGGTAATAGGTAAAGAGGATTTTCCACCACTTCTAAGACATATAGAAGAGGAGATAAGCAAAGGTCATCAGACTCTTATTATCTATCCACTTGTAACTAATAGTGAAGCAGTGCCATATAAATCTCTAGAGGAGAGTAGTGAGTACTGGGATAATAGATTTAACAATGTATATGTAACCCATGGAAAAGATAAAAACAAAGAGAATAAGTTAGTAGAGTTTAGAGATAAAGGCGATATACTACTAGCTACCACTGTAGTAGAAGTAGGAATATCCCTACCAAAGCTTACTACTATAGTGATTGTGGGTGCTGAGAGATTGGGACTAGCCACACTTCATCAGCTCAGAGGTCGTGTAGGTCGTAATGGTTTAGCTAGTAGCTGTTATCTATTTACCAACAGTATAGAACAAAACAGAAAGCCCTCTAGTAGATTGGGGAGGTTTTGTCACACTACAAGTGGATTTGATATAGCAAAACTTGATTTGAAGTTTAGAAATAGTGGAGATATATTGGATGGAACTATACAGAGTGGAGAGAGATTTAGATGGTTAGATATGGCTGAGGATGAAGATATCATACGCTCAGCCAAAAGTAGAGCTAATAAATAGCCCTACCCTACATGCTAGTAGAGACCGAATTTACCATCAGCTCTTTTATACATTACACGCATTCTGCCTTCCATATCGTTAAATACATGGAACTGCTGCTTGTTTTCGCTACCTAGTAGCTCTATTACTTCATCAAAATCCATAGGCTTATGAAGCTCTAAATCCATTGGGATTATCTCAGGATCTTCACTGCTATTATTTGTCTGCTCTAGTACAGCTTCTGCTTCACTGCCTAGCTCTTTGAGACTAGTATGCTTATGATCTTTTATCTTATCTGAATATCTTCTCAAACTCTTCTGAATTCTCTCTGATGCCAAATCGATCGCTGCATATACATCTTTGTCTCTCTGTGAGATAACAACTGTATGTTTACCTTTTAGATTGATAACAAACTCTACACTAAAACCTATCTTACCTTTTTTAGTATCTCCTGATATGGCAACTGTTGCTGATATCATCTCTAGGTTATACTTATCCAAAGTATCCAATGCACTATTTACATAATCTTTTATAGTCTCTGTTAATTCAAAATGTCTTCCTACGATACTTCTGTTCATAACTTATCCTTAGTATTAAAGTATAGAATTATCAAGTCAGTTTACCTTGATTTCCTATACTTAATTGTAACTTTATATACTTAATGAATGGTAAATGAATGGTGATTTGATGGTACTTTTGGAGAGATTGAGCCAAGAGGTTACGAATCCTCTTGCCCAACTATAAATGCATATCCAGACTCAGGTAAAATAGATATTTCAAACTCTTCTTTATTTATGAGTGTAAACTTAAATATACAAGTTTCATCCATAAGTGTTGAGTAATCTGGAGAGCTAGAGTTAGAAAAACCTACATGAGGTCTACCCAGATGGTCAAAACCGATATGTTGAATATCTTTACATCCACCTGTTCCTACGATAGATTCGATTCCATATTTTTTAGTTATAAATATCTCATCACTTACTGTATTGTCTCCACCGTTAATACATTCATTCTGATTACTCCAAAACATAGGTTTACCATTAGCAGAGTCCAAAGTAGCTTCAATTTTATCTGTATCTCCTTCATAGTCTTTATCCGAACCTATACCAACAAAAAGTCCTGTACCTGAGGCACATGACTCTACACTAAATTTCCAAAATGATCTCTGCCACTTTGCATTAGTAAAAGAGTGCCTATAGTCCATTAGTGCCAAATGTTGAGTGAGTCTAATATCAGATAAAATAATATCAGCTCCCTCCTGCTTAGTGTCTCTATCCATCTGTGGCATAGCTACACTTGCTATAATTCCCATGACGATGATTACCATAACAAGCTCAAGCATTGTAAACCCAGATCTCTTTGATCTAAAAGTAAAATTTTTCATATTTTTTGCATTGTCCTTCTATGATATGTAACCCAGCCTGCTTCTGTATTATCTAACTCCTTATACTCCACATATACATCTACCAATATATTTAGACTAGATTCTGGAGTAGCTACAGAATCACTCAATACCCTAACTCCAGCACAATTACCCAAATCACTACCTATGTATGCTATTCGAACTCTTACCCTATAGCCTTTTCCTTCACTACTATCAGCAAGTACATCATTAGCATTGATATCAGTCAAACAATTATCATTTATTCTATCATTTCCCATGACAGCTAGTACAGCATACTCTGTATAGCTCTTTGCAAGCAGTACCGCTTGCTCTTTTCTGTACTGTGTAGTTGTCTCTTTGACTATTTTACTAGACATACTCATCACTAGCATAGATACTGTACCCATGATAACAATTACTGCGACTGCAACCATTAGTGAAAAAGCTTCTCTTTGGTTATTTAGCTTCATCTTATCACCGCCTTCTCTTTGCATGTAGTTACTTTGAAGGCTCCACCAATTCCCTCTTGTTGACATATCTTAAATCTAATAGCATTAGGAGATCCTGTAAATCTAAATACAGATACATTATGTAGTAGTAGCACTTTTGGTGCATCTTTTATGTTACTTCCATTCCAAGGTTGAAAATTATATTTTAAAAATAGATTATAGTTTCCTTTGCCATCAGCTTCTGCAGTAATAGCGTATGAGCTCCATGCTAGCTTATAGTGCTCAGATATTGTTCTGCCTGTTAAATCTACACTAAAGCTTTCATCGCTACCACCTGTAATAAGAACTGTACCACTACTATCTCCATCATAACCTAGATTTCTAACATTATACTGACCTTGAAAGAGTGCAATAGAGCTACTAACTCCTCCTGTTAGTCCTAAATTCTTGATAATTGTATCTGCAAAATCTATATTGGATCCTGGAGTAGATACACTGTTCACTGTTGTAGCATTGAGATCTGCTAGACCACTCCATCCAGGATTTCTATTTCCATCTGATATCATAGATCCAAAGCTATCAGCATCATATCCTACCCATTGCAGTACATTGTAATCACTATTTTTTGTGTTATCTATAGAATCATATGCACCTGAATCTTTTCTACCTATTACAGTACCAGGTATTGAGTATGCCAATCTATTGGCTATTATATTAGCAGCCAATTCAGTCTTGATACTACTTCTATGCGATGCTCTTTGGATTACATAACTCTCATATACTTGTGCTATTATCTGAGCACCTATAGATGATACTATACCCAAAATGACTATCACAAATACAAGCTCAAGTAAGGAAAAAGCTTCTCTATTTTGTTTCAATATTTTCATCAGAAGCTCCTCTCCTCTAGTTGATAAGTACCTATATTACAAGTAAATGCTCTCAATGTTACATCTACTCCCAACTCATCATCATGTTTACCTGATTTTACATTATTCATGACAAATTTTATATTTGATGTTGCACCAGATGCTGCCGTAGAGAAAGGAGAATTAAGCCATAATTTAGCCTTGTCATATCCTCCACTAGTTGGATTATCTGAGATATAGTTTACAGTAGTAGTTATCTCTAGGGAATCATCTATGTAGTCACCTGATTGAGTAGTCGTAAAATCTGTAGCTAGAGGATTTCCAAGTTTTGCAGTACCACCATCATAGTCATCCACATCATCAAAATCATTCTCCACTTTGAAGTTCGAAGCTTTAGTTGCATTAAGTTCACCTATTTCAGTCAAAAAGCTTCTAGTACTCAAAGCAGGCATCCCTATCATTTTTCCTGTAGGTTTATTATTAATCTTGACATCATTTAGTGCAGAGTTACCAGCAGTAACTAGTAGAGGTGGTCTGAGAGATTTATTGGTGTCTTGTTCATCCCAATGCCTAGTAAGTATCATTCCAATATTGGTAGATACCGAAGCGATAGCCTCTTGTTGTACTACCATCACTGAGCTTTTGCTCGCCTGACTCAACAGTCTAGGCGCGGACATCATAACAATACCCATGATAACTATAGCGAAGATTAGTTCAATCATCGCTATAGCATCTCTTAGTTTATACGGTTTCATTACCAATCCAATCTATTAGTTTTTCTATCTCCACCATCTGTCTGAACTACATTACCAGTTTTACCTACTCCTGTCCATCCTGAATTACCTATAAATCGTACTTTGTAGAAAGGGCTTGGTACACTATTATCATCATATTTATTATATATCAGCCATCTATCTGTATATGCAGCTAGTGCTGGTGGATTGGCTGGATCATTGACTATTAGCTCAATAGGAACCTCTAATGGCAATGTCGCATTATTACCTCGAGATACTACTATATCGCCATCCTCTCCATCACTAAGAGATATAGAAGCGGATGTAGCGGATATTTTAGGGGTACCACTACCCTGTGTAGGTGCACCTAGACTCCATACTACTTTACCATCCTTTGCTGTATCATGATCTATAGATTTCCACCAATATGACTCATTGGTCTGAGCATCAAGTATAGATGGAATTCTATTGAGACACTCAAGGTATCCCAAATCACAATATATTACTACAGATACTGGTGTATTAACTCCATTATCCTTAATATCATCATAAAATTTCTTTGAGACCTTAGCTCGACCATAAATAAATGTTACATTGTTATCTAACTTCTTATCATCATCTATATTATAATCATTCACCAAATCAACATTTAGCTTAGGTTCTGATACTAGAGTCAAGTTTATATCAGCAAATCTAACTTTTCTAGGATTTAGAGGTTTGTTAATCGCTCTATCATAGTTAAGACCTATATTTATCTTGACTCTACCACTACTATTGGCTTCAAAATATTTAGCTTTCTCTACAAATAGTCCACTATCTGCCAATTTATCCTCTTCTGTCTTTTTATCAATATCTGTCTCATTGATATCATTATAGAGACTAAATGATAGGTTTGGTGTATCTGTAGCAGCTGGTTTAGCAGATAGATACTGATAGTTTAGTTTCATATTGATATCTTCTGCATAACACTTATCTACAAAGTTATAAAGCTCACCACCATTATAGCCAGTTGCTGATATCTCTCCTCTGATGTTATATGACATATTTTCATCTACTCCATTTGGATATAGGAGTCTATTTAGTGTATTGATATAGACAAGAGCACTATCCATACTAGGACCTGCACCTGATGCTAATCCATTGGCACTTACTTTATATGGATAAAATCTAAATTTAAGATCATAGAACGAACCACTCTCTTCACCTGTATGCTTACTACTTATCATACATCCTGTGTCATCTTTCTGTGTGGCATCACTAGCTTTTTTACAGTCTGGACCCTCTTCAAAGTAGCTACTATGAGCCACATGGTGACTCAACTCTCCATCTGCCCAGTCGGCACTTGTCCAGTTGGAATCATATATTTTAAACTTATATTCACCTATCTGATCAACACTATCAACACTTGATAGTTTTGTATTCTCATTGATAGTACTTCCATCGAATATATTAACTGTGATATTTTTCTCAGCAGTATCACCACAGTTAGATGTATCTTTGCCTGATGCAGGATTCCAATCCATTCTAGCTGAGTAGCTCTCACTTTTACTACTGAAATCTTGTATATATCCTTCGACCGCTTCATCGCTATCATAGCTTGTTGCATTGATATCAAATCTATATTTATATCCAGATGCTAGGTTACTTTGTGTATTACCACCATTTTTAGATAGGGCTATTATTCTAGTCTTACTTGTCTCAATAGAGTCGTTTTGATCACTATCTATGAGCTCTGTTACAAATGCCTCTGGTCTGACTGAAAAATTATCTCTAGAGCAGACCCGTTCTCCATGATTTTTACGGATACAATCATAACATCCATCACTACTTAGGAGACACTGATTATTACACTCACCAGTAGTTGGGAAATGCTTTTTATATAAATCGACACATCCACTCTCATTATTTCTCTGACAATCATGGTTGTCTATGAGTGAGCCATCCTCAAGTACTAGATACCATATACGCATAGCCATACTTCTATAAGCAAACTCTACATCCTCGGCATCATATGAGATATCACCACTTCTACCGTTGATATGTACAAATTTTGCATCCTCTCTTGCTTTTGTGAGATTGCTTTCTAGTGAAGCATGTTCATCTTGACATGTCACATCTATATCTCTAATAAAGTGGTCTGCACGGATAAACTCTACCTCTACAGAAGCATTAATATCATGATCTATGACCTTAGTAGGATCTGCAGGGTCATGTGCTACTACTTTTAGCTTAAATGGTCTTCTAGCTACTTCTGTATAGAGGTTGTACTTGAGATCTGATACATCTGCATCACCATCTACTACATTGAACTGACCATAAGTGATATCATATCCACCACTTGCTTTACAGAGATTCTTGCTAGTAAACACCTGATGCATAGGTAAATCTCCTGAACCATAGTTTACATTATAATCGATAGCAAATACAAACTCTGTATCTATATTTGCCTTATTAAATTTGGAACTAAGTTTGATATATCTTGACTCATTTGGTGCAAATGTACCACCTTTGGTACTACTTTTACCTGCACCTGCAAACATATTGAATCCTGAATCACTCTCCCCATTGGTCCACTCAGCTGCATCCTCATATGATTGTTGATCATCTTCTGCTATCTCTGTAGAGCCTTTGATATAGCTCACTTCAGATGTATTAGGTAGCATATAGCTAATATTGATATCACTAAATGAGATATCACCCTCTAGACTCTGTACAAAGAAGTGAGTAGTCAACGGTACACCAAAACCACCAAATGGTGTTTGAATTTTATTGTTGGTACTATCTAGCACATATCCATCTATATCCATAGTATAGTCATAACATAGCTCAGGTACATACAGCTCTGTAGCAAATGTAAACATACTAGGGGTAATGTAGTCATCCTCAGACCACCATTTGATATAAATCTCTGAGATTTCAGGATTATCATCTCTAAACTTCTTGACTATATCAGATACATCAAAGTTATCTATATCTACGCCGTTGTTATTGACCTGTAGATTGTTGCTAAGACTCTTATTATCACCATCTTTCAAATCATCTCTAGAGATACCATCTAGTATGGCATCAAATATATTATCTTTATCATTAGCTCCTGTCATGTACTTGTAGTTGTCATATTTCTCATCACTTATCTTGACCCAGTCATCTTTGTATAGCTTTTCACCCTCACCTGAGAATAGTGATAGTGCTGATTTGACCTTGCCAGATGTAGGTAGCTTGAAGCCTGATATCTCGATAGGTTCATTTTCGGTATCTATAGAATCAAATCCAAAATATGTAGAGATATTTCTAGCCTTACCATTGATATCCTCTGCATATATCACTACTAGTGACCAGCCACCAAATAATCCTGGGCTACTCTCTCTACCCTCCTCTGTGACTAGGTTGGCAACTGTGAATGTATGTTTACCTTTGCCTAGATTGGCACTTTGTAGAGTCTCTGTCACATCAGCATAGGCTGCATATGTGACACCATCGCTAGACTTATATGTATGTACTTTCTTGGCTTCTGCTCTAGTGTAGTTACTATCATCTACACTCAATCTAATGTAATTTACACCTAATTGTTTGATATCCAAAGTACCATAGCCAGAGCCTTTACCAGTCTCTATGAGACTATATGGACTACCACCATGATCCTCACCATAGTGCATCTTGTGTCCGTTCTCTCTCACGACTCTACCTTGCCAGAAGAGTCCTGCCCATAGTATACCTTTGCCCTCTCTTTGGTCATAGGTCGCAGGCAATAGTATATTGGATGATGTAGAGTTCCATGTAGTATTGGAGCTATCAATATCTAGAAACTTACTTACATGCTTATTACTCGTGATATCTTCATAATCATCTTGCCCATGGCATGTACCACCATATCCCTCTGTCTTCTCGGTGAGACACATGACTGTATTACCCGCTATTTGATAGTTTCCTTGGATATTTCTCGTATTATCAGGGTTTATGAGTACAAATGGAGATAGTGCATCATATATAGTATCATCTGTAGGATTACATGGCTTCATCTTGCCTATATATTTTTTGCCATTTTTGGTATATTCTGCATACAAGATACTATCACTACCACCAAAGAAGCCAGACATATCAAACATAGCACCCTCTGTGACTGTATGATTTGGGTTATCTGAAGTTACGCTATCTCCTAGATCAAATTCAGTTCCACTTGTAAACATACTCATAGGTCCCACACCAGCACCTGACTGCTCTTCACAGTTGTCACCATTGCCTCCGTCATCTACAGAACAGTGACTCATAAATTTCATCATACTTGATTTATCCAAGAATACTTTGGTATCGGTGAGGTTGTCATCACTTGCATTGTTGATAGGGATAATGGTATTGGTAAACATACCCATCATACCTGTTGTAGTTATCTCTCCATAACAGATATCATCTGCATTTTGAACTACTTCCTCTAGTGAGAAATCTACTTTGAGCTGATACTCATCTGTATCATCCCCCTCCTCTAGGAGATAGAGATATACCTCTTGACCTTCTTTTAGAGGTATATTAGTGATACCGTGTTCTTGTGCTACAGTATCTGCATAGTACTCACCTCCATCAGATGAGGAGCCTATCTTGAGATGGAAATTGTGACTATTTGGTGAATCTGCCTTGATAGATAGTGTACCGTTGGCTTCTACTTTGAAATGATAGTAGTCTGCATCGTCACCATCGTCAGATGTTCCACTAAAGCAGATGGATTTGTTTACTGATGTACCATCTATAGTTGCCAATGTCATACCTGGTGCTAAGTGGTTACCTACATCGAATTGACAATCACACCCTACACATGTAGAGGTCTTGTGAAAATCAAATTTGATCTGATATGCATCCATATCATCACCAGTCTCTTTGGCATATACATAGACTGTATCACCTGGCTCTAGTGTTATCTGATCTACAGAGTGATTCTCAGCTACTGTATCACTATAGTACTCATCACCATTGGCACTAGATCCTATCTTGAGGTGGTATGAATGAGAGTTGGGTGAGCTAGTAATGATATCTAGCGTACCGTTGGTATCTACTCTAAACTTATAGTAATCGGCATTTTCACCATCTGTAGACTCACCACTGATACACTTCTGCATACTAACAGTAGCTCCATCTAGCCCATCTATAGCTACACCAGGAGAGGAGTCGTTGTCATGGTCTTGGCTACAGTTACATCCACCACACGCATGCCCCACAGTGACAGAGCTCTCTTGTTTGTTGTTGGCACTATGTATATCGCCTGTCTTGGTAGATTCTAT
>Ga0256826_1001352_pt1 | contig 15253 bp, 14 predicted proteins | sample CV79metaG_FD_185975 | JGI IMG/M metagenome (GOLD analysis project Ga0256826, IMG submission 185975) | Hydrothermal vent microbial communities from East Pacific Rise, Pacific Ocean - CV79 | ecosystem: Environmental > Aquatic > Marine > Hydrothermal vents | place: Pacific Ocean: East Pacific Rise...
GAAGGCTTTTAAAATAACACCATCACCACATCCCCAACACCATAGTGTTGGCATCTTTTCAACTCTTAAGTACTGATCATAATTAAATGCCATATTAGAATACCTCTTTTACTTTTTCTACAATCTCGTAAGGAGAAATTGCTCTACCATTAACTTTGTACAGACCTTCAATATCCAGTCTGCTTGAAGCTCTCTCAATCTCTTCTGTATATTGTCTAATATTAAGCTCAACAACTAAAACATTTTTAATTTTACTTGTATGCTCTTTAATCTTATCTGCTGGTGATGGCCAGATAGTAATTGGTCTAAATAGTCCAGCTTTAATTCCATCTGCTCTAAGGTGACGAATCGCCTCTTTCGCTGCCAATGATACTGAACCATAAGCGATGATAAGTACTTCGCCCTCTTCACCTGTAAGGTCATCCATCATAAACTCTTCGTTAAGTTCAATCTCATCTTGGTGAGCCATAACTTTGTCTTCAAGTCTCTGAATTAGTTTTCTACAAGTTTCAATCTCTTCTGTTGGGAATCCCATAGCATCATGATGAAGACCTGTGTAGTGGTATCGGTAACCCTCAAACATTGGGTTAAGTACTGCTGGTGCAGTTGGTTCACACTCATAAGGTTTATAATCTTCAGCTGGACCATCAAATGTTTTTCTAGGTACAATCCCAGCTTTAACCTCTTCTACTGTTGGAAGCATCGCTTTTCCATGCATGTGACCAATGGTCTCATCAAGTAACACGATTACTGGTTGCATAAATCTGTCAGCCAAGTTAAATGCTCTTACAGTTTCAGTATAACACTCTGCTAAGTTACCTGCACACAAAGTGATTGAACGGTAATCACCATGAGATGGATTACTTGCTTGTTTGATGTCCCCTTGAGATACACGAGTTGGAAGACCCGTTGATGGACCACCTCTCATAACGTTTACACAAACTAAAGGAACTTCTGCCATTTGAGCCAAACCTAAATTTTCTGCTTTAAGTGACATACCTGGACCAGATGTTGCTGTTAATGCTCTTTTACCACTCATTGCAGCACCAATAACACAACAGATACCTGCAATTTCATCTTCCATCTGAATAGCTGTACCACCTATTTTAGGAAGTAAGTCAGAGATAACGTGCATTACTTCACTTGAAGGTGTTAGTGGATAACCACCAAAAAACATACAACCAGCATCAACTGCAGCAATTGCTGACAGTTCATTTCCAGTTGATATTACTTCTCTTGTTGCTGACATTAGTTTGCCTCCTTGTAATCTGTAGGTAATCTAAACCCATTATTGGCAATTGCCTCTTGTCTTGCTTTTGCATCACCTGTAAGTTTAGCAAATTTAAACTCTTTTTTATTTGCCACATAAATAGCAAAATCAGGACATGAGAGTTCACACTCATTACATCCAATACATGAATCAGGAGCGATTACACTAATCATTGCACCTAACGTTGAAGTTGGTTCTGCTTGCATTGAAAGCACACCTGCTGGACATGCATCAACACATATATCACAAGCTTTACATCTAACTGTGTCTACCCATACTGGAGTATTCTCAGGAGCTGTCATTACTGCCATGGTTTCCCCTTTAATCTTTTAAATTTTAAGTGAGATATTTTCTATCACTTCAAGTAGAATATCGAACTTTTTGTAATGAGTGTATAAATAACTCACTATTATTGAAATGATAAGAAATGGTGTTACCAATCGGAGCAAGAGTATTTTCTCTTTTTTAATAAAAAAAATTAATAGAAATACCGAGTTTCAGTACTTTAGAGAAGAGAATATAAATTGCATTGTTTCAAGTTTTTACTATTTACACACAAAAATATCTTTTTAAGAGGTATCTGTAGTTAGATATTATAAAATATTCTTGTATATTTTTTAAAAAGGAGAAATAATACATAATGTATTTTTTTAATCAAAGAAATGAGAGAGAAGGTTCTTTATAGATGAAATATTTTAGAATTTCAATTATTGTTACACTGATAGGTTTTGTGAGTTCCTATCTGTTTTTAGGTGGACTTTCAGCTCTTTATGTGGTCATTTTACTGTTTCTTTTAGAAGTAACCTTATCTTTTGATAATGCAGTGGTAAATGCTAAAGTTTTAGAGACAATGGAACCGAAGTGGCAACAGCGTTTTATTACCTATGGTATACCTGTTGCTGTTTTTGGGATGCGATTCCTCTTTCCGATTGTAATGGTCTCTTTTGCGAGTCATATGGTTATCGCAGATGGTGGTATTAGCGTATGGAATACTTTTACTTTAGCGATGTACGCTCCTGAGTCTTATCAAAATATTTTTGATCAAGTACACTATATTATCTATGCCTTCGGAGGAGCTTTTTTATTAATGGTTTTCTTAGATTTTCTTTTTGATTCAGAAAGAGATGTGGCATGGATAGGTTTTATTGAAAATAATGCATTTATAAAAAAAATTGCAACAGCCGAACATACAGAAACTATTATTGCACTTGCTATCGGTTTAACGTTAGTGAATAACGTCAATGAGTCGATTGGTATTGGTGTGGCATTGGCATATTTTACAGGTATTATTCTGCATCTTGTTCTCATTACCTTCGATGAATTGCTCAATACTAATGGTGTACGCAGTGGTATTATTGGCTTAGTCTATTTAGAGGTGCTGGATGCTTCCTTTAGTTTTGACGGAGTTATTGGAGCATTTGCCCTAAGTTCAAATATTTTTATTATTATGATAGGTCTAGGAATAGGAGCCATGTTTGTGCGTTCTCTTACTCTTTATATGGTCGAGAAGAAAACACTTGATGCCTATAAATATTTAGAACATGGAGCTCATTATGCTATCTTTGTATTGGCAGGAATTATGTTTCTTAAAATGTTTGATATTCATATCAATGAAATTTTAGTGGGAACTGTTGGTCTTTTCTTTGTGGGAATGTCCGTGGTGCATTCTATTATTGAAGAGAGAAGGGAGAGAGAAAAAAAGTAATAAAATTTACTTTTTTCTCTTTTCTTCATAAAAAAATCATAAAAATATTTTACTATTTGATAAGACAATAACAATATCGAGGATTGAATATGAATGTTTTTAAACTTTTTCTACTTACTGCTCTACTACTCACATTTAGCTCTGGTGCAACTTTACCAAAACACCTTCCCCCCTCTGAAGCCTTTAACGTATTGGCAACCCTAAGTAAAGTAAAAAATGTTGATGTGATTAAAACCAAAATCATTTTAGCTAAAGGCATTCATCTCTATAAAGATAGTCTAAAATATACGGTTATAAAACCCAAAGAGTTTACTCTAAAGGTTAATCTACCTAAGGCACATAAAATGGATGGAGATATGGTCTATACCGATGAGGTAAAGGTATTGATTCCTCTTTCTCAAATATCATCAAAATTAGAGAGTAAAGCATTTACACTTTTAATTAATTTTCAAGGCTGTACCGATGATGGATTGTGCTACAACCCTATAGAAAAAGAGTTTCATTTTACGGTACCCCTAGAAGAGAAAGGCTTTTTAGATAAAGTTATGACACTCGCATCTGCCTCTAATGCAGGTACACTGGTTGATGTATTAAAAGCAGAAAACTCATTTTTTATTGTATTTTTATTTTTTATCTTAGGCTTACTTTTGGCATTAACACCATGTATATTCCCTATGATACCTATTTTATCTTCTATCTTGGTCTCTCAATCAGAGGGGGAAAAACAGAGTGCAATACAGGGCTTTTTAACCTCTTTAGTCTATGTTCTTTCTATGGCAATTACTTATACTATTGTTGGGGTTCTCTCTGGACTCTTAGGGGCAGATATTCAATCTATTATGCAGAATCCATGGGTGTTGACAGCTTTCTCCATGATGTTTTTGGCATTGGCTTTTTCTCTCTTTGGTTATTATCAGATACAACTTCCATCAAAATGGCAATCAAAAATAAACAGTGCATCTGACAATGCAAAAGGAAAAGGCTTTGTAGGAATTGTAGTTATGGGATTTCTATCAGCCTTTATTATTGGTCCTTGTGTTGCACCACCCTTGGCAGGAGCCGTTATTTTTATCTCTCAAACAGGAAATGCTTTCTTAGGAGGATTAGCTCTGTTTATGATGAGTATTGGAATGGGCTTTCCTCTGCTTCTTATTGGTCTTGGAGCAGGTAAATTTATGCCAAAACCAGGGGGATGGATGGACAGTGTTTCTCAAACTTTTGGAGTCATTATGCTAGGACTCTCTATCTTTATGCTTTCAAAAGTGGTTTCAGCAGAAATAACCGTTTTACTTTGGGCGTTACTCTTTATGGGTATCTCTCTGTTTATGGGCGTATTTAGCAGTGATAGTAAACGAAAAATGCTACAGTTAACAGGTTTGGTATCGCTTGTTTATGGTGTTTCATTATTGATTGGTTTTCTAAGTGGTACAACCTCAATGCTTCATCCTTTTGAGAAATTTACCCGTACTCCAACGGTAATAACAGCAACATCAACAGAACAAAGTACAGAGGCAAATCAAGGGTACACCTTGGCAAAACTAGAACAAGAAATTAAAAAGAGTGATAAACTTGTTCTTGTAGAATTTTCTAAAAAATCATGCTCTGCCTGTCGAGAACTCGAAGAGTTTACCTTTTCTAATAGTGACGTAAAGCGTGAACTTGAACGATTTACCTTTATCTCTATTGATATTACAAATCAAACTAAAGAGGAGATTGCGATACTCAAAAAGTATAATCTATTTGGAACACCCAACATGATATTTTTTGATACTCAAGATACTTTTTTATCAGAAAAAAGCATTACAGGATTTGTTGATGCAGAGAACTTTTTAGCACATATTAAATCTATAAAGAAGTAGAAATAGAAATTATAAAAATTAAAATGGAGAGGAGGGACACAAAACGTTAGAAACTTTAAAACTTTAGAGAGTGATAAGGTGCGATTCTTATCGCACCTTAGTGAAGAGAAGTTAGGAATTAACCTAAAACCTTCTTAACAGCCTTACCAATTTCAGCAGGGCTAACTACAACTTCAACACCTACAGCTGAAAGTGCGTCCATTTTCTCTTTTGCAGTACCAGCAGAACCAGAAATAATTGCTCCTGCGTGACCCATTCTTTTACCTGGAGGTGCAGATTGACCCGCGATAAATGCTACCACTGGCTTAGTTACATTTTCTTTGATAAAAGCAGCAGCTTGAATTTCAAGATCTCCTCCGATTTCACCAATCATAACAATTGCTTCTGTCTCTGGATCATCTTGGAACATTTGAAGAAGTTGCTTGTAGCTAAGACCAATAATTGGGTCTCCACCAATACCAACAGCAGTTGTAATTCCGTAACCTTCATTAACAACTTGATTTGCACCTTCGTAAGTAAGCGTACCTGACTTAGAGATAAGACCAACATTCCCTTTTTTGAAAATGTTTCCTGGCATAATACCAATCTTACACTCTCCAGCAGTAATAATACCTGGACAGTTTGGTCCAATAGTCATCATACCATTTTTAGTTGCAGCAGCTTTAGCAGCTTGCATATCACGTACTGGTGCACCTTCTGTAATAATTACAGCAAGTTCAATCCCAGCAGCAGCAGCTTCCATTACAGCATCACTAACAAATGCAGGTGGAACAAAAACCATAGATACGGTTGCACCAGTTGCAGCAACAGCTTCTTTTACCGTATTAAATACTGGTTTGCCAAGGTGAACTTGTCCACCTTTACCTGGAGTAACACCACCAACAATATCGGTACCATACGCCATACATTGCTCAGCATGGAAAGTTCCCTCTCCACCTGTGAAACCTTGAACAATTACTTTTGTATCTTTATTTACTAAAATACTCATTATTTTTCTCCTTTTGCCGCTGCTACTGCTTTTGCTGCACCATCACCAAGGTCAGTTGCTGCAATAACATTGTCTATATTTGCATTCTCTAAAATTACAGCTGCTTCAGCTGAATTTGTTCCATCAAGTCTAACGATAACTGGTACATTTACATCTACCAATTTTGTCGCTTCAAGAATACCATTTGCAATTCTATCACATCGTACAATTCCACCAAAGATATTTACAAAGATTGCTTTTACATTTGGATTTTTAAGAATAATCTCAAATCCTTTTGCAACCGTCTCAGCGTTTGCTGTACCACCCACATCAAGGAAGTTTGCAGGTGTTCCACCCATATAGTTAATAGTATCCATTGTACCCATCGCAAGACCAGCACCATTTACCATACAACCAATCTCTCCATCAAGAGCGATGTAGCTAAGACCATACTGAGAAGCTTCTCTCTCATCTGGGTCTTCTTCTGAAATGTCTCTCATATCTTCGATTTCTGGGTGTCTACCAAGTGCAGAATCGTCAAATCCCATTTTACCATCAAGAGCAATAAAGTCTCCAGCACCAGTTTTGATTAATGGATTAATCTCAATCATCTCAGCATCATTTTCCATGTAAAGAGTATAAAGCTTTTTAGCAAAGCTAATCATCTTCTTTTGCTCAGCTTTATCTGTAATTCCAAGACCAAATACAAGCTCTCTACCATGGAAACCTTGGAAACCAAATGCAGGATCAACAGCAATTTTAATGATTTTTTCAGGAGTCTTTTCAGCTACCGTTTCAATGTCCATTCCACCTTCTGTTGAAGCCATAATAATTGGCATCTCAGCAGCACGGTCAAGAACTACAGAAAGGTAAAGCTCATCTTTAATGTCAGCACCCTCTTCAATGTATACTTTTTGAACAAGTTTACCTTCTGGTCCTGTTTGGTGTGTTACCAAAGTCATTCCTAGAATCTCAGTAGCAAGTTCTCTTACTTCTTCTTTCGATTTAGCAAGTTTAACACCACCACCAAGTCCTCTACCACCTGCGTGGATTTGAGCCTTTACAACCCAAATATTTCCACCTAGTTCTCTTGCGTTAGCAACGGCTTGGTCGGGTGTGTTAGCAATGATACCTCTAGGTGTTGGTACACCATATTTAGCAAAAACTTGTTTTGCTTGATATTCATGAATATTCAATGTGGACTCCTTCTATTTAATTAAAGTTGAAATAATTATACGATTATGCGTGATAATCTCAAATTAATAGTAATATTATTTAGAGTAATTTAGAAGGAGTGTTAAATATTTACACAGTTAAGAAAAATTATTTCAGAGTATTATCGTGAAAAATCTTTAAAAGTTAAAATATGTTTTTTTGAGTGTGAATAAATGTAACATATGGCTCTTTTGTTGAGCCATATAGTAGAGAGTTTATATTACCTATTTTAGAGAGATTTTTCTGTGTTGCTTGGTAGCATAGCAATATTAGCTTGCTCTTTAAGTATACGTCGCCCCCACAGAAAACGATTTTTATAGAATCTCTTTTTATTAAAATTTGTAATCATTACTTTTTTACCCCCTGAACTGGCATGGATAAAATTACCATTTCTTAGATAAATTCCTACATGATTTACTTTCCCTGTACGCTTCTTTTCTGTATCAAAAAAGACCATGTCTCCTTGCTTTAATTTTTTAAAGGAGATACGTTTTCCTACTTTTGCTTGTAGATACGATACACGAGGAAGCTTGACTCCTGCAACTTTCCGATAGACTTTTTGCGTAAATCCTGAGCAATCATAACATTTGGGTCCTGTTGCTCCCCAAACATATTTTTTCCCCAACATCTTTTTTGCGTATTTTTCTATTTGGCTAGAGAGTCTGATTTTCTTATCTACTTTTTTATAAACTTTTACCATAGCTTTATGCTTTTTTACTACCTTAGCTACTCTCGTAATTTTAATTTTCTTTTTCTTTTTAATCTTTGTGGGTGTTACGGTAGCTATTTTAATAAGAGGTTTCTTTTGATTGTCTGTATACTCTGTAGAGATAGGCAGAGGTTTTTTTTGAGCTAAAATAACAGTATCTACAGCCATTGAAACCATGTTGTTTAATTTGTCTTGATTGAGAGTAAGGGTTTTAGGTATGGGTGTTTTTACTTTTTTAGTTTCCTCTTCATGGATGAATTTTACATATAAAAATCCAAGGAATTGTAAAAATAGAACAATAAACAGTATATTCCGAATAAGATTCATCTATTCCTCCTTAATTAATAATAAAGAATACAATCTAATAATATATATTATACAGAACTTTTGCTTAAAGGTAGACTTTGAATGTCATTATTGATGATGCGTCTTCCCCACAGAAAGCGACTTTTATAATATCTTTTTTTATCGAAATTGGTAATCACTACTTTTTTATTGCCTGAACTGGCGTGGATAAACTTCCCATCTTCTAAATAGATGCCTACATGGTTTACTCTGCCTGTTTTTTTACGATTGGTATCGAAAAAAACCATGTCTCCCTTCTGAAGGTTCTCGTACTTAATATATTGACCCACTTTAGCTTGAGCTCTTGAATTACGGGGAATTTTGATTCCTGCTGTTTTATAAACTTTTTGGGTAAATCCCGAACAGTCAAACTTATTTGGTCCAGTTGCTCCCCAAACATATTTAAGACCTAAAAGCTTTTTTGCATTGGTTTCTACTCTTATACATATTTTTTCTTCTGCTTTTCTTGATGTGTAGAGAAGAGCCAAATAGTCACTTGAAAGTTGAGAAGAGATAAGATTTTTCATCTCATTTTTTAGTTGAGTAGGAATTGATGAACCTAAAATCTCTTTTTTAGGCGAAAAGAGTGTGGTTTGAAGAATTAAAGGGAGCTTTTGTGTGGAAGAGGTGTTTGAAGTAAAGAGATTGCTCTTTAGAATACTAGCATAGGTCGTGTTGTCTGAATATTTGACGAATGAGAGTTGAGCAAGTACCAAGACTTGAACAGTAATAATCGAAAGTAGGGTATTTCTAAGTAAGTTCATTTAAGTTATTCCTAAGTAATTACACAATTTAAAATAAAATCTAATGTGGAATATTAGTATAAAATAGTTAAATAATCAATAAAAAATGAAATGTGACTTTTCTTTTAAGGAAATGTCACATTTATAGACATATTTTTACTTTATCTTAAAGTATCTTTGTAAGTCCTTTTATAGGAATTTTTAATCTTTTGAGCCAGTTGATAGACGGCCATAGCGTAATAAGAGCTATGATTGTAGCGTGTAATGACATAAAAATTCTTAGCACCGTACCAAAGTTCATCATAACTGTATCGGTTAAGTTTTAATAAGCGTACTTTTCCATTATAAGACCATGAACCGTATTTTGGAGTAATTTCCACGAGCTTACTACGTGAATATTTATACTTATACCCTGTTTTTCTTTTGTTGTAACGGTTTCCTTTATAAGAGACACGTGTGGCAACAGGTTCTCCTTTTTTCCATCCATTTTTTTTGAAATAATTGGAAATACTGGCAATGGCATCAGAGGTACTCTGAAGACTTCTTTTCCCATCCTTATTAAAATCAACAGCAAAGGCATCATAGGAACTTGGCATAAATTGTCCAAGACCAATTGCTCCTGCATAGGAACTTTTGACATTTTTAGGATTAAATCGCTCTTTTTTAGAGAGTAAGAGTAGATTTTTGAGTTCATATTTAAAATACTTACTACGTCTATTGGGTTCAAAAGCCAAGGTTGTTAAGGTATCAAAGGCAGGAAATTTTCCACGGTTATAACCGTAATAACTCTCTATTCCAATAATTGCTGTAATGTATTCAGGAGGAACACCATATTTTCTATAGACTTTTTGAAATATAGTGTGATGCTTCCTCATGTATTTAACCCCTTTATTCACTCTGGATTCTCCTAATAGATTTTTTTCATATCTGTCCCATGAACCATGTTTTGGATAGTGTTTTGGTGGTTTTTTAGGTTTTTTCCGATATTTTGGGTTAAACATTCCTAAAGCTCCTTGTTGAAATTTAACATTTCTGAAAAGTTTTTGGAGTTCTTTCTTGTTAAAATGGTGTTTTTTAACCATCATCGTAATAAAGTTTTTCACTTCACGTTTATTGTTGTAATCTTTTGCTTCGACTACCCCCATTAAAAGGGTTAGAAGCATAAGTAGTAATTGTATCTGTTTCATCTGTTTCTCCTACAGACAAAAAGTCTACTCTACTTTTGTTAATCAATGGTAACAAAAGAGCGTAAAAGATTTTTATGCGATATTTTTTGGAATTTGGATAATAAATATAGCACCTTTTGTACCATTTCTGACACAGATTTTTCCATTCATACTGTTTTCGACAATGAGCTTTAGAATATAGAGTCCTAAACCTGTTCCATGCTGTCTATTTTTTGTTGTAAAATAGGGATTAAATATTTTCTTTATGTTCTTTTTATCAATTCCTGTTCCACTGTCTTCAATGGATATACATAGAAGTTCTTTTTTAATATAGGTATCAATAATAATTTCTCCTTGATTCTTGTGCTCTAAATTTTGATGGCAGGCATAAATGGAGTTATTTAAAAGAATGAGTAGAGATTGTACCAGTTCGGATCGGTATCCTGTAAGCTCAATATCTTCTCTATTCTTATAAACAATATGAACATCTTTATAATTAGAGAGAGCCAATAATCGTTCAGCTTGTTTAATAACCTCTGAAATATAAAAGGTCTCTTTCCTTTTATTGACTAAAAAAAAGTCTGTAAAATCATGAATCGTTTTTGACAGATAATTGGTCGTCTCTTCAATCTCATTGAGTTGTTTATCCAGTTCTTGACTGTAAAGATTCTGTTTTCGTAAATGTATATCAATATTGAGAACACTGCCATTAATTGCAGAGAGGGGTTGCCTCCACTGGTGTGCAATTAATGAAATCATTTCGCCCATAGATGCCAGTTTACTCTGTCGAATGAGAAGTTTCTCTTGTTCTTGTTTTTCTTGGTCTATGAATTTTATATGATAGAGCAACATTAGACTAGAAAAGAGTACAAATGGAACCCATAAATACGCTATAGAAATATAAATACCTGCTAAGTAAGTGTTGACTAAATAAGAGAAACTTATAATCGCTGTGAAAAAAAAGAGAGCAATAAGATAGGTATAAAATCGTTTGAAAAGCAATACAATCATGAGAAGAGATAGCGAAAAAGAGATTAAAAGATTGATGCTTTTATCAATTTTATTTTCAACTAAAAAAGAGTTTTCTAAAATATTATCAATAACAGAGGCATGCACCATGGAACTTGAGATTTTTTTACCTGTTGAGGTTAGATAGGTAGGGCTTAATCCTACAACAGATGAGCCTAAAATAACAATTTTACCTTGAATTTCACTGGGTAAAAATTTTCCATTTAAAACATCAATTGCCGAAATAATTTTAGGTTCCGTCGCAAAATTGACTAAAATTGAACTGTACTCTTTTTCTATATGAACATATTTGTCAAAACTTAAAATGGTTGCCAAGGCAAAAGAGGGGAAAATATGATTTTTATAATCTACAAATAGAGGTATGCGTCGAAAAACCCCATCGCTATCCATCGAGGCATTGATAAATCCAAAATTTTCTACTTTATCTTGTAGGGTTTCATAATTACAAAGAAGTGAGGGAGTATTTACATCTGTCTCTATGTTTTTAAATAAATCTTCTTTATAGAGCAGTTTTTGACAATGCTCATCAGTATAGGGACTGTCATGAAAATAGGTAGAGAGCGTGGCTCCAGATTGTTGTATGGATTGAGCTAACAGTTTATCATTGTCTTGAAGTTCTGTGGGAAAATCATCTAAGTGAATATTGAGATTAAAGAATTTCTTATAAAACTCTTGCATAACAAGGGGGGAAGTTCTATCTTTTTCTGGAAAGAGAATATTAATGCCCAAAGCAGAAGGGTGCATGCTATTAATGCTATCAATCAATTTAGCATTAATAACTCTTGGCCAAGGCCATTGACCTAATTTCTGTAAACTCTTTTCATCAATATCAATGATTACCGTATAGGAAGAATTCTCTACTTTCAAGTCAGAAAGAAATAGCTGTGTAAGATCATAAAATTTATAATCAAGCTCTTTCATCATCGTGCTTTGGTAAAAGTAGAGATGAATAGCAATAGCTAAGAGAACAGCACCTATGTATCGAGGAAGTATTAGCATGAACTACTTAATAAATATTTCAACATTTCGATTTTTTGCTTCAAAGATATTATTTGCTGTTTTCATTTGTAAATCCTCTTCTCCATAACCTTTTGCAACAAGAGAGATTACTCTCGCTTTTCTTGCTTCTATCATAGATTTTACATAGTTAGCACGTTTTAGAGAAACTTTAGCATTGGCTTGATTTGAACCAACTGTATCGGTATGACCAATAACATCAACCATACATGGAGAACGTTGTTGTATGGTCTTTAATGCTTCATGTAGGGTTTTTTTCGATGCTTCTGTAAGTTCTGTTGAGTTGAATTTAAAATAGACAATGTAGGTTCTTGGTTTTGTAGGTGCTATTTTAAAAAGAGTAGCATAACGATTATTTATTTCTCTTTTTGACATATTTTGGGGTTGGCTCGGTGCCTCATTCTTATCGTTTAGTTGGATAAAACTTCCAACTTTATCAAGTTTTTTAGAACCTTTATTTGTTGAAACAATAATCGCATTATGAGCTTTCCCACTGTCCACAAGAAGAACGGTTGTTTTACTCGAACAACCTATAAATATAAAGCTAATAAGTGTTAGAAAAAGAGTTTTACCCATCATTTATTTAACCTCTACAACAAATTGTGTTCCACGAATACCAATCGCACCTTCTGGAATACGAAGTTTAAACGATTTTGGAGCTAATTTTCCTATTTTCCCTGATGAAAACATTGCTTTTCCTTTCTTTAATTCTAAGTCAACTTTGTATTGTTTTTTGCTTGGTTTTACTATAAATTTATTGATAATAAAAATAGCTTTTTCCCCCAGTGACAATCGGCTACCATCATCAAAAATAATACCAATAGAACTCTTGGATTTTGTCATAATAATATCGGCATTTTTTAAACGACTTCCTATTCTAACCCTTAGGACTTTTCCTTGTCGTTTAATCTCTACTTTTCCTGTTATTTTTTTGACAATACCAACATTAGCAAATAGTAGATTTCCCATCAATACCACACCTAGTATGAGTTTCATCATCTTTGTACTCCTTTAAAATTATTGAAACAATATCATGAATCAATGATTTCACTATGAACTGCTTTGTACTTAGAGAGATTAAAGATAGGATGGTTTCAATTTGAAGCAGAAATAGAGTGACTATCATAAAAAGTGTTTAAAAAGAGAACTATTTAATGGGGGTTTAGTAAGAAAAATAGAGTGCTATTTTGAAGAGTTATCAACATCAGCAGAAGCTTATTTGATAACTTTTTAGATTTTAAGTTAGACTTAAAAGAACCACAAGTAAAACAGGTGGTGTAACCATTAGTCCAAATTTACTGTACTCCCAAAAGCCTATTTTAACTCCTTTTTGAGCCAGTACATGCAACCAAAGTAGGGTGGCAAGACTTCCAAATGGTGTCATTTTTGGTCCCAAGTTACAACCAATAATATTGGCATACGCCAAGGCACTATTTCCCACATCTTGCAACGCAATATCCATAATCATAATGGTGGGCATGTTGTTCATAATAGCTGATAAAAAGGCAGAGATAAACCCAGTTCCTACAATAGCAATGGTATCGCCTCGTGAGGCTAAATCTTTTAGAATAATCGTTAAATAATCGGTTAAGCCAGCATTTTTAAGCCCATACACCACAATGTAAAGACCAATACTAAACCAGACGACTTGCCACGGGGCATTTTTGATAATCTCTTTTGTATCAACCACTTTCAACGAGGCTGAAATGGCTAAAAAAATTAACCCTCCACCCAATGCAAAAATGCTGATTGGTAAATCATAATGGTCGCCAATAAAATACCCTGCCAAAAGTAGTGTCAAAAAGAACCAAGAAAATTTAAAAAGTGTTTTGTTTTTTAAGACATCGTTCTCATCACTCAATAACGTAATGTCTATTCGTTTTGGAATATCGTTGCGTAAAAAGAGCCATAAGAGAAGAATCGAGACGACGGTACTCACAAGATAAGGAATAAACATGTGTTGTATGTACTCTAAGAATCCAATATTAAAATAGTTGGCTGTCACGATATTGGTAAGGTTTGAAAAGACAAAAGGCAACGAAGCTGAATCACTAATAAATCCACCTGCAAGTAAAAAAGCCAAAATGGTTTTAGCGTTGAGTTTCAAGAGTCGCATTTTTGCCAAGAGAATAGGGGTCAAAATCAACGCTGCTCCATCGTTGGCAAAGAGTGCCGAAACAAATGAACCTAAAATAAGGGCATAGACAAACATTAAATGTCCATTTCCTTTTGAAAGTTTTGCCATTTTGATGGCACACCATTCAAAAAAACCAATTTCATCAAGTACCATAGACAAGATAATAATCCCAATAAATGCCAAAGTTGCATCCCAAACAATGTTGGTAACCGTACCCACATCTTGAAAACTTACAACCCCAAGTGCCAAAGCAACAACAGCACCAATAATAGCCGTAGTTCCTATTTGTAAGCCTTTAGGTTGCCAAATAACAAAAATCAAAGTGAGCAAAAAAATCAAACTAGCGAGTAACATTGCAATCCTTTTTTAAGTGTGGGAGTTCTAACTCCAAATACCCAATCTCTTCAAGAATGGACTGTCTAAATTTATCAAGAGGGCTTCTGATACTGTAATAAGCCCAACGACCACGCCTATCGACTTTTAAAAATCCTGCCTCTTTGAGTATTTTTAAATGTCGTGAAATACGCGATTGAATCATCTTAAATGCTTCTTCAAGTTCACAAACACACACTTCATCATGAGCAGAAATAAAATTTAAAATTTTAATACGGGTCTCGTCGTTAATCGCCGAAGTTGTTTTTAAAAAAATATCCATTTTTTAGGATTTATTGAGTACTTTTGATTTTGCTAACGCCTCTTCTATCTCTTCTTTGGCAATATCTCCAGAGAGTTCCAACTCTACTTTGCCATCTTTACCTTTTACTTGCATATTGGTAATCTTCTTTTTGGTTGCATCACTCATGCACTCACAAGCACCTGTATTACAGTTTTCAACCATTTTCAGAATTTGCTGTTTTTGAACAGCTCCTGTAAAACTAATTTTGACACCATCGGTCATTTTAAATACACTTTTATTCATCGGTTTTTCCTCTTTAAATTGTTCTTTTACTTTTGGTAGTAGCTTTTCTTTTATCTCTTTATACGTTGCTTCAAATGCTTCATACTCTTTTCCATCAGGGTCTTCAAATCCCACATGAATCACAGGTGTAGAGGTAGGAAAAGTAGGGCAAGTCTCTTGAGCATTACCACAA
>Ga0256826_1001353_pt1 | contig 15248 bp, 13 predicted proteins | sample CV79metaG_FD_185975 | JGI IMG/M metagenome (GOLD analysis project Ga0256826, IMG submission 185975) | Hydrothermal vent microbial communities from East Pacific Rise, Pacific Ocean - CV79 | ecosystem: Environmental > Aquatic > Marine > Hydrothermal vents | place: Pacific Ocean: East Pacific Rise...
TCAAGTGCAGTTTTAGAAAGGTTTGCGTACTCACCCTCTTTGTAGAACAAGTTTTTACCATCTTTCCATAATGATTGGTGAACGTGCATTCCGTTACCGTTATCATTATAAATTGGTTTTGGCATAAATGTAGCAGTTTTACCATTAAGGTGAGCTACCATTTTTACAACATATTTGTACTTTTGAACGTTATCAGCAGCAGTAATGATGTCTGAGTAAACAATTCCAATTTCATGTTGACCTTGTGCAACTTCGTGGTGACCTAGAATTACTTCTAAACCAACATCTTCAAGAACTTGCATCATCTCAGCTCTTAAGTCTACAGCTGGGTCAATTGGTTGAACAGGGAAGTACCCACCTTTAACTCTTGGTCTGTGCCCCATGTTACCCATTTCACCGTAGTCAGCATTGTCAGCCCAATGACCTTCATCTGTCTCTACATGAAATGATTGTTGATTGTCGTTGTCTACAATTTTAACATCGTCAAAGATGAAAAATTCATTTTCTGGACCAAAGTACGCAGCGTCAGCTACCCCTTTTTCGTCAAGAGCAGCCAATGCTTTTTTAGCAATTGAACGAGGACATTTAGCGTAAAGTTCATTTTTGTAAATGTCATAAACATCACAAATAAGAATAACTGTACTGTCAGCTGTAAACGGGTCAAGGAATGCAGAACCAACATCAGGCTTAAGAAGCATGTCAGATTCATTAATTGGTTGCCAGTTTTCGATTGATGAACCATCAAATGGAAGACCACCATCAAGTTGACCTTCAGTTACAGCACTCATTCTGTATGAAATATGATGCCATGCACCTTTAATGTCTGTAAATCTAAAATCTACAAACTCTACTTCATTTGCTTCACAGAATTCAAAAAATCCTTTTACGTCGTTATCTTCTACAAATTTACCCATATTGGTATCTCCTAAAAATTTAAGTTGCAATGATTGTATCAAAGATTTTTATAAAAGTTATAACTTTCTTGATTAAAAAGTAATCAATTTCTTCTCGCGTTGTTCAAAAGTAACAGCTTTGGTATATCCAATTTTTTTGGCTAGTTTTTTTGTTTCATTATATTTAAAGCCTACTTGTCCAATGGCATGTGCATCAGAAGAAAAAGTGATGGGAATGTCCAGTTCATAAGCCATTTGAAGTAAAGATTGAGAAGGGTAGAGTTCTTTGCATGGCTTTCTAAGTCCTGCAGCGTTAAGTTCAATGACCATATTGGAAGTTTTAATTGCTTTTAATGCAGGTTGTGCAATAAGACGAATGTCTTTCTTAGGTATAAAGTTGAATACTTTGATTAAATCTAAGTGACCTACTATGTCAAAATGACCTGTTTTTGCCATGGATTGAATATTGTTAAAGTACTCTTGCCAGATTTCATCTATGTTCCGTCTTGAGTATTCATCATTAAACTCAGGATTGTCAAAGCCCCATTTATCTAAGAAATGAACAGAACCAATGAGGTAATCGACATCTGCATTGAGTACACGTTTATCCATATGATCTTTTAAGTAGTCAACTTCATAGCCCAAAAGAATTTTAATTTTGTCTTGGTACTTTTCTTGGAGTATTTTGACATCGTTTTCATAAGCTTTCATTTCAGAAAATTTGAGACGATAGTGTTCATCAAAATTCATAGGTGCATGTTCTGAAAATCCATAAATATCTATGCCCAGTTCTATGGCACGTTCTATGTAGCTCTCCATGGAGCCTTTTGCATGGTTACATCGGGTGGTGTGATTGTGTAGGTCAATTCTCATGAGGGCATTGTAACATAAAAGTTACAATGCAGAACTGTTAATTTGAAGCGAGTTGAAATTTGTCGAAGTCTCTCAATTTGTTATGTACAATAAATTTTCTTAATTTGTTTGGATAGTTACTAAGTTCACAGTAGTTTACTAAATATTTCACAAGTTCAAGTGGATCATCTGTAATGGTTCTCTGTTTTCTAAAACTTTTGTAAGCACCTCTACCAATAACAGCGAAGTAGTCATCAATTGCATCAGAAATGGTTGCATATTTTTTTACGTAGATGGCTTTTCCATTTCTATTTCCAAGTGCTTTAATACGAGGTTCATTTTTATTGTATGACCACATACCAAAAATATTGTTCCCTTTTTTAAAGAATCTTGATTCTCCCCATGCTGATTCAATGGCAGCTTGAGCCAAAATAATACTAACAGGGTGTGTTTTTAATCTACTAATAAGTTTTTTATTGTCTTTTGTTTTATATTTTTTATATAATTCTTCTAAAAAATCTATGTCATCTACTGTCATCTCATCCACAGGTGTTGACATAAGTGAAAGAACTCTTTCTCTTTTGAGTTTTAGATTTGCTTTAGAAATTAGAATTGCTGGAAGAATCATATGGAAAAATTTTTGTTTTTTTTCTGATACTTGTAGTTTATTTAATGAAATTGTATTGGTGTAGTTGATAGGTTGAATCTCTTTTGAGGTAAAAATTTCAATATCATCTGGAGTTTTAATCTTTTTATTAACGGTAGCTATTTCATCATCAATAATTATTGGAGTAGTCGATAGTTCACTTTTTTGAACATTTAGACTTTTGGGGTCATTTGGTTTTGGAACATTATAGCTAACTGTTTCAACACTAGAGTTTTTTACTTCATTTAATACAGCTTCATAATATGCATCATCAAATGCAAAAAGAGCTAAAGAAAGGGTAAAAAATATTGAAAAATATTTAATCATGTTAAAAGCATCCTTGCGAAAAAATTTGGGAATTATATCGGTTAGAGCTTAACTTTTAATTAAATTTATTTTTTTTGAAATATTTTCCTCTCTTAGAGTGCTACTAGTAGGCTATTTGGTAGCAGTGTAAATAAAATAGAAATTTTTTGATAAAAATTGAATAATTGTGGAATTTCATATTATTAAAGAATTTTAAAAATCTTGTTATTTATTTTAAAGATATTTAGAATAGAAAAAAATACAAATATTTATGTAAAAATTTACTTACATTATATATATAAAGATTTACACAATTATTTTGTATCTAAATAGAAGATAAAATCTAAGTTTTAATAGCAATTATGTTTTATGTGAGGAAAGAGGTATATTTGTTAAATAAAGTGTCTAAATATACGAAGATTTTGTTTTAAAAAGTGTAATAAAAGAGAAGAGACAACTAATTTTAGAATTTTTTGCTATACTTACAAGCATAAAATTTAAACAATTAGGAGAGTGTCATGGCACTATTTGATGAAGTAAAAGAAGTTGTAGTTGAACAACTAAGCGTAAACGCTGATGAAGTAAAAGAAGAATCTAAGTTTGTAGAAGATCTTGGAGCAGACAGTCTTGATGTTGTTGAACTTGTAATGGCACTTGAGGAGAAATTTGATATTGAAATTCCTGATGAAGATGCTGAAAAAATTGCAACGGTAACTGATGCAATTAAGTTTATTGAGAATATTCAAGCGTAAATTATAAACCCCAATTGGGGTTTATTTTAAATTATATTTGAAACTATGTGTGTAGTTTGATATATATCTTAAAAAGACCATAGGAGATAGAGTGAAAAGAGTAGTAATTACTGGCTTAGGAATGATCAACAGTGTAGGGCAAGATAAAGAGAGTTCTTTTGCTGCCATTTTAAATGGTGAATGTGGAATTAAAAAGATTGAGCTTTTCGATGCTGAAAAATTTTCTGTAAAAATTGCAGGAGAGATTGTTGGTTTTGATCCGAGTGAAGTAATGGATGCTAAAGAAGTTAAAAAAGCTGACAGATTCATTCAACTTGGAATGAAAGCCACAAAAGAAGCGATGGCTGATGCTGGCTTTGGAGAAGACATTGACAAAGAACGTTTTGGTATCTCTTCTGCTTCAGGTATTGGTGGTTTACCAAACATTGAGAAAAACTCTATTGTCTGTGAAAATCGTGGACCTAGACGTATTTCTCCTTTCTTTATTCCTTCTTCGCTTGTGAATATGCTTGGTGGATTTATCTCCATTGCACATGGGATAAAAGGACCAAACTTGTCATGTGTAACAGCATGTGCAGCTGGTACGCATGCCATTGCAGAAGCAACAAAAACAATTATGTTGGATGGTGCAGATAGAATGTTGGTTGTGGGTGCAGAATCTGCAATTTGTGGTGCTGGAATTGGTGGTTTTGCTGCCATGAAAGCATTAAGTACAAACAATGATAATCCAAAAGAATCTTCAAGACCATTTGATGCAGATAGAAATGGATTTGTAATGGGTGAAGGTGCTGCTGCTTTAGTTCTTGAAGAGTATGAAGCTGCAAAAGCACGTGGTGCAAGAATCTACGGTGAAGTAATTGGATTTGGTGAGAGTGGTGATGCAAATCATATTACGACACCAGTTGTAGATGGACCTCTTCGTGCAATGAAAGCTGCTATGCGAATGGCTGGTGATGTTAAGATTGATTATGTTAATGCACATGGTACTTCAACTCCTGCAAATGATAAAAACGAAACAGCTGCAGTAAAAGAGTTGTTTGGTGTAGACAATTGTCCTCCAATGAGTTCTATTAAAGGTCAAATTGGTCACTGTCTTGGAGCTGCAGGTGCTATTGAAGCTGTAGTATGTCTTATGGCAATGCGTGATGGAAAACTTCCTCCTACAATTAATTACACTACAAAAGATGAAAATTGTGATTTAGATTATGTATCAGATGGTGTACGTGATGCTGAAATCAATACTGTAATGAGTAACTCTTTTGGTTTTGGTGGAACTAATGGAGTTGTTATCTTTAAAAAAATATAAGGATGTTGCATGGCAACTTATTTAGAGTTTGAAAAGAAAATTGAGCAAATTCAAGAAGACATTGATTCTGCTCGTGCAAAAAAAGATGAATACGCTTTAGAGTCACATGAAAAAGATTTAGAAAAAGAAGTTGCAAAGACTATGAAAGGTCTCTCTGACTATCAAAAGTTACAACTTGCACGTCATCCAGATAGACCATATTCTTTAGATTACATTCGTTTTATGATGGAAGATGCTTATGAAATTCATGGAGATAGAGCATTTCGTGATGATCCAGCAATTTTGTGTTATTTAGGTTATATCGATGGTCAAAAAACCATGGTTATTGGTGAGCAAAAAGGTCGTGGAACGAAGCATAAACTCAAAAGAAATTTTGGTATGCCAAATCCAGAAGGCTATAGAAAAGCACTACGTGCTGTAAGACTTGCAGAAAAGTTTAACATTCCTGTACTTATGCTTATTGACACTCCTGGTGCATACCCTGGGCTTGGTGCAGAAGAACGTGGTCAGAGTGAAGCGATTGCTAAAAACTTGTTTGAATTTACAAACATAAAAGTACCCATGATTTCAGTCGTCATTGGTGAAGGTGGTTCTGGTGGTGCTTTAGCCATTGGTGTTGGAGATAAATTGGCAATGATGCGATATTCTGTTTTTGCAGTTATCTCTCCTGAAGGATGTGCTGCTATTTTATGGAATGACCCTTCAAAAGTTGAACAAGCTGCAAAAGCATTAAAAATTACACCGAGTGACTTATACGCTCATGGGCTAATTGATGATGTATTGGATGAACCATTAATTGGAGCGCATAGAACAAAGCAACAATCTGCAATGATTGTAAAAGAGTATTTTTTAGAAAGTGTTAGAGCACTTAAAGAACTTACTATTGATGAGATGTTAGATAAACGTTATATACATTTAACTTCCGTAGGTGCTTATTCAGAGTAACAAGAATATATATCTAGTATTGTTTAATCATACTAGATATAGCTTTAAAAATTTTTACTACTATTTTTTTTATTTATTCTTTACAACATTATTATGTTAAAATTTTCTTTATTTACTAAGGAGTCTTACCCCATGAACCGTCAATCATTTTCAATATTTTCTTTATTTTTACTATTTACAGAACTGGCACAAGCAAAGTTTATTGATATGGAGTTATTAAAAGAATACGAAGAGTTTTCTCTTGCATTCATTTTATTGATTTCTGTAGCTTTTTTAATACTACTTTATTTAACCATTAAATCTAAAAAACTTCTGAAACAACAATATAAAATTCTTTTTCAAAAAGAGATGAATATTAAACAGCTAAAGGAGTCTAGTAGTAATCAGGATCTTCTTTGGTTAAATAAAGAACATGCTTTAGAAAAAAAGATATTTGAATTAGAACAAGAAGTTAAAGAGTTAGAACGATCTAAAAAAGAGGGACTTAAAAGTCAAGTGGTTACTAAAATTGAAGAGTATCAGAATAGACGAGAAAAAGTTTTAGAAAAATCAGAAATATTATAGGAGAACTTCATGCATCAGGAAAACAGTGACAAAGATAATATTTTAGATAATGAAGAAAACACTTTTCAGTCAAATATGGTTGAAAAAAAATATACAGAGTTAGACAATGATAATGGAAAAATTAGTATAAATTTATTTCAAGAGATTTTAGAAGAGTATCAAAATGGTGTTATTGAATATAAAGAAGGTATACGAAAACAAAGTAGAGAGATTAAAAGATTACGAGACGAGATAGAATCTTTAAGAGAAGATATATCAAAGGAAGAACGTTTAATCTTAAAATCTGAAACTCAACAAGAATTTGAAAACAAAGATTATGAAGCCTTAAATCATCTTTTTACACAACTCATTAATTCAATTGAAGAGTTGAGAAGTAACTACAAAGAAGTGATTGATGCGCAAAAGTATGATTCTATTTACAATAGTAAAAAAAAGGAGCTTACCTTACTCTTAGATAAGATAGAGATAAGAGAGCTTTCTCTACTTAAAAGTGAACTTCAGCGTCTTAATATGGTGGGTTTATTGGAGCCAAAATTAAAGCAGTTAGATGCATTAAAAGCAACACTCCAAGAGATAGAAGTAGAAAAAGAGCATTTTGAAATATCTATGTTACCTCAACAGTTACAAAGAAGTAAAAAAAAGAGTGATTTCGTAGTGGATACGGTTGTATTGGAATCTTAATCTTATTTATTGACCTAGGTCAATCTTTTCTTATAGAATAATATTATAATTAATATACTTTAAAAATATAGGAGAAGGTAATGAAACAAATTTTATTAATCTCGGTGCTACTTAGTAGTGTACTTTTTGCAGAAGGGGTTAGTAGCCCAAGTCGGATTAAGACAATGCAGACACTTGAAGCAGCCATGGCAACTATTCAAAAAGGATTTTTATATAATAATGAGACAGTTGTTAGTGGAGGGGTTAAAGACTTAGAAACAGCATTAAAAGATGTAGATGCATTTGTTATTGCTACAGATAAACCTATTACAGAAGATAAGGATTTTAGTCCTAAAACTTATGCTTCAACTGAGACAGCAGCTATTGGGAAAGAAGCAAAAGAGCTTTTAGAATTATATAAAGATGGTAAAAAAGATGAGGCAAGAGAAGCGTATAGCATTGTTTTAAATCGTTGTGTTGTTTGTCATAAAATTATTAGAAAGTGGTAAGTTAAAGCCTCTAGGTTGGACAATTAGTCCAACCACCAAACTCTCAATTTTTTCCCTTTAATCTTTCCATTTTTCAATCCATTAAATGCTTTTTTAATAACAGATTTGTCAATAGCAACATAAGAGTGTGTGGCATAAACATTGATTTTACCAATTTGTTTGTTGTCAATGCCAATATCTTTACAGAGTGTTCCTAAAATATCTCCAGCACGTACTTTTTTCTTTTTTCCTCCATCAATACATATAGTAGATACGGAGCCTTGCATATAAAAGTTTTTATTTGGTTTTAGACTATCAATATTTTGAGCTTTTAGGTCAGGTTTTATCTCTGAGAGTTTTTGAAGTCCATATTCATTACAGAGGGTTACAGCTAAACCAGATTTGTCTGCTCGACCAGTTCGTCCAATACGATGAGTATAATCTTCTGTTTTCATTGGTACATCAAAGTTTATGATAATATCAACACCTTCAATGTCCAAACCTCTTGCAGCTAAATCAGTAGCGACCAAAACAGGTAGGGAGCCATTTGCAAACTGTAGGAGCATCTCTTGACGTTCGTATTGTTCTAGGTCACCATTGAGTGTCGCAACATCAAAACCTTTATCATTGAGCCAGTCTGAGACTTCAACTGTTTTGGCTTTGGTATTACAAAATACAATTGCCAATGAGGGTTGAAAATGTTTTAGTGTTGTTAGCAGTGCTTTCTCTTTATCTTCAATGTTATAGACAAACTCATCAATGGCAACTTTTGTTTCTTCACTTTGAACATTGACCTCTATCGGATTTTTCAAAATAACTTTAGTAAGTTTTTCAATGTTCTCAGGGTAAGTTGCTGAAAAGAGTAAAGATTGCCGTTGTTTTGGTAGGTTTGAAACCAGTTTTAAAATGTCATCTGAAAAACCCATGTCTAGCATTCTGTCAGCTTCATCTAAGATGAGTGTTTTAATTTGTCCAAGGTGAATGGTCTCTCTTGAAAAATGGTCAAGAAGTCGTCCAGGTGTTCCCACTAAAATATCAGCACCTTTTTCTAAAGAAGCAACTTGTCTAGTGAGTGAAGTTCCACCATAAAGCGTGACCACTTTTACATCTGACTTATAACGGGCCAGTTTTTGACATTCTCCTGCAATTTGTTCACAAAGTTCACGGGTAGGGACAATAATGAGTGCTTGAGGAAAATGTTCATTTTCATCCAGTTTCAAAATGAGAGGGAGTGCAAAAGCCAAGGTCTTTCCTGAACCTGTTTTTGCTTGTGCAATAATATCTTTTTCTTCTCGAATAAGAGGAATAGTTGCTTCTTGGATAGGGGTTGGCACTTTGTAGTTAAGAGAAGTTAAATTCTCTAAAACATCGTTAGGTAAGGATAAATCTTGAAAGGTAGTCAATGGAACTCTTTTATAGTGAAGTAATAATCCCGAATTATATCTAAAAGAGACTCTCTTCCTTATAAAATTCAATATTGGAAGAGAATGCAAAGTTACTTACCAATGCATTGACAATAATAATATAGATTGACCCGAGTAGAGAGATTTGACTCAATGTTGCGTTAAATAAAGCATAGTAAACATAGTCATAGGGTAAGAGGAGTGTAATCATTGTAATGTTGAACCATGCTGAGATAATTATTAAGATAGAGGTTAAGAGATAGAGCGAAGTTTTACTCAATAAATGTGGGTAAACATAAACAACAAATGGGTGAAAAATAAGTATGCTTCCTAAAGCCCAGAGCAATGTTGCCATAAATACCCAAGTGGTATCAGCAGAAGTTAAAAGTAGTAAAATAGGAACAACTGTTAATGTAAGTATTGTGGCAATAAGTATGGATTTTAAAAAGTAAACAGCTGATTTTGAGTCTAAATTAACCATTACGCGATATCCTATATATAATTATTTTCTAATATAGAGATTATAGACTATGTTTTGTATAAATAAGTTAAAAAAATAGTATATTTTAAAATTATATATATAATTTAAGAAAAAAACAAGTTAAGGTGTTTAACTGTGTTCATTTATGAACAGTTGTTCTTATTTTTCTTTAATGAGAACCTAAAAAGTTTAGGTTCTGTACTCTGCATTTATTTTGACATAGTCATAAGATAAGTCACAACCATATGAGGTGTAAGAACCTTCTCCTAAACCTAAGTTACAGGTCACTTTAAATGAAGAATTTCTCATAATAACATAGGCTTTATCTTCTCGTTCTTTGTCCAATTCTCTTTTTTCGTCGGAATAAATGAGCAAGTTATCATAATGAATGGTAAGTGTTGTGTCATCACATTCTATACCACTAGCCCCAATGGTCGAAGCTATTCGTCCCCAGTTTGGGTCTTCTCCAAAGAGCGCTGTTTTAACGAGTAGCGAGTTAGAGAGGGCAATAGAAGCTGTTCGTGCTTCTTCATCTGTTTTCGCACCATTCACTTCAAAGGCTACCAATTTGTTTGCCCCTTCACCATCTTTTAAAATCATCATTGCAAGTTCAAAAGTAATTTTATTGAGAGCTTCTTTAAATGCTTCTTTATGGTAAGTTCCCGATAATTTATTGGCTAAGAGCATAATGGTATCGTTAGTAGAAGTGTCTCCGTCGACAGAAATACGATTAAATGAACCCTCTGTTGCAACAGATAAAAGCTCTTCCATATCAGCTTTTGGAATGTCTGCATCAGTAGTCACAAAACAAAGCATTGTTGCCATGGCAGGGTTAATCATACCAGCACCTTTACAGATGGCAGCAAGGTTAAAAGAACTTCCATCGTCAAGTTCAATTTTAAATGCCAACTCTTTTTTAAAGGAGTCCGTGGTCATGATTGAACGGGCTGTTTTGTCAGAATTTTTAGCAGAGTAGTCAAATTTTGAAAAAGCAGAAGTAATTTTTTCTTGATTTAAACGATAGCCAATAACTCCAGTAGAGGACATAATGGGGTTTTGAACTTCATGATGTTTTTTGAGCTCTTCAAAAATAGCATCAATATCTTCTACCCCTTTTGAACCAGTCATTGCATTGGCATTTTTTGCATTCATTAAAATGAAGTTGGTTTTAAAATCTTTTGGATAATTTTGGTAATGTTTGATGGGTGCAGCTTGAAATTTGTTAGAAGTAAAACGTGCAGTAATGTCACAAGGGACTTCCGAGCGAATAAAGGCAACATCTCCATCTTCTGAATTTGTTTTCATGCCTACGTTGACACCGTCAGAGTAGAACCCTTGAACATTGTTAAGTCCACCTTTAAGTGAAAATAGATTAAACATTTAGCATCTCCTCTGGTTTAATGGTTTTTCTAATAAGTTTTTTAGCCTTTTTAATACCTTCACTAGGTCCAATAAGTAACAACTTACTTCCAGCAGTAATAATGGTTTCACCTTTTGGCATAGGAGTAAAAAGTCCATCTTTTTGTCTTATACCAATAATCGTAACATTGGCTACTTCTCTAAAAGAAGCCTCTTTTATTTTTTTAAGCGTTAGCCATGAAGTTTTTGGAATTCTTGCCTCTTCCATATCTAAGGGCGTATCTTGTTTATATAGAAACTCTTGTAATAAGTTTTCCATATCAGGTCGAACTGCCATGGCATTGATACGTTGTGCCATAATATTGGTTGGGGTAACAACTTTGTCAGCACCCAGTTTTAAAAGTTTCTCTTCATCTGTTACAGTGGGTGCATTTGAAATAATTAAAAAGGGTCGTCTACGATGAATCTCTTTTTCATAAAGACGAACAGAGGCAATGGTCGCAATATTATCTGCAATATTGTCTGCAAGGGTAATAATACCTTTTGCAGAGGAGAGGTGCGACTTTAATATGCCTGTTTCTGTATGAGGTTCAGCTTGTACAAAATATGGGTAGCGATGTTTTTCTGCCAACTCCTTAATGTTCTCTCTAGGGTCAATAACAACAAAAGGAATATGACTCTCACGTAGATGTTTGGTTACTTGAATGGTAAATTCATTATGGTAACAGATAACAAAGTGTTGTTTAAGTCGTGCAATATCATAGAGCATTCTTCTCTCCTTTATGACTTTAAATAGTTCACCTTTATTGAGTACATCAACAATAATACCAATAGCAACAGAAAAGATAAGAAATCCAAAAATAATAAGAGAAATAGTAAAAATACGTCCCAAATCAGAGATGGGAGCAATTTCTCCAAAACCAACGGTTGTAAATGTTATGCCTGTTTGGTAAAGTGCATCAAGCAGAGACATATCGTCAATTATAATGTACCCAAATGTTCCAAACATCATTGTCAAAACAGTTAAAATAAGTGGAAGTCTAAAAGGTGCTAGAAGTACATATAACTCATCGTTTAGAGTTATATGTGGAGTTGATGTTTCTCGCCAATTGAGAAACTTTTTAATTCTATTTTGAGTTGCCAAAATAGTGAAACTCTTTTAAAAAGAGTTTTTAATTATGCTTCAGCCGTTGCAGCAGCAGTAGCTTCAGCAGCTTTCTTCTTCATTGTTCTAAGAGTAGAAGCAGCAACTTTAATTTTCTTAGTTGTACCATCTTCTAAAGTAAGCTTTACTGATCTTAAGTTAGGAAGTTGTCTTCTCTTTGTCTTGTTGTTTGCATGAGATACATTATTTCCTGTTAATGGACCTTTTCCTGTTACATCACATCTTCTTGCCATGATAAATACCTTTTGTAATAAATAGTGTTTATGAAACTTAGTTAAATAGGGCTCATAAAAAGTTTCGCAATTATAGGGGAAAGTTGCTTAAAAGATGATGTTGAATAGAAAAAGATTATTTGTTTTGAAAAAACATAATTTAACATTATAATTTATATTTGTTTTTTAAGAAAAATTATCTAAAATCAAAGGAGAAAAGTATTATTATATGGCATTTACTTTGTGAGTATAGAATCACATTCACTTTATTTTGCGATTATATGAGGAGCTTTTCATGAAAACACATTCTTTGCGTATTTCAACAGTTTTACTGTTTTTTATTCTAATAATATTTACTGCCTGTGGAGGTGGAGGTGGAGGAAGTAGTTCCTCTGGTAGTACAGGAGGTGGAGCGAATTCTTCTGGTACAGCACCTGCACATAAAGGACCTTTTGCCGAAGGTTCTACGGTTACGGCTTATAAGTTGAATAGCAATGGTTCAAGAAGCTCTCAAACTATTACTACCACTACCACTGATGATAAGGGTACGTTTACCATATCAGTGCCATGGGTAGGTGCAACAGAGCTTAATATTGTAGGTGAGTATCTTAATGAAACTACAGGTACCTATATGAGTGATGGTGATTTATCTGCCATTATAGATATGAGAGCTGATAATAATAACTCTTTGGGAATTAATGTTTTAACGCATATCGCAGCTCAAAAAATTAAAGCTAAAATGTTAGCTTCTCCGACAACAAATATTGAAGCTGTCAAGAATGAAGCAAAAGAAGAGGTTAAAAAGCAATTTAACCTTAAATTAGAAGGTAATGATACTCTTGAAGATTTGGATATTACAAGTACCGATAAACCAGCAAATGCACAGTTATTACAAGTCTCTGCAGCGATTATGAGTACAGCTAATCCAGCAGAGGTACTTAATAGTATTTCTAGTACTACAGTAGGTGAGGAAGAAGAGGCTGAAGCAGCACTTGAAGAGCTTAAAGAGAAAGCTCAAGAGGTTGATCTTGTTGCTGTAGCACAAAATATTGAAAACAACTTAGAGAGTGAAGTTTCTGTACCTGAAACATTGGCTGAGGTTGTAGGTACACTCTCTTGGGATCATTCAATTAAATTTGAGGATCTTGTTGATGCATATAGAGATACTCCTTATGATTCAAATGCGAAACTGATTAATGGTATTATTGGTGCAAATGCTCCAATTTCAATTGTTGGTGGTAAGTATAGTATTGATGGGGCAACTTTTACTACAAATACGGGAACCATTAATAACGGGCAAACATTAACTATTGAGATTGATGCTGCTTCAGTGTTTAATACAAAGAAAATAGCAGTAGTAACCATTGGTGGTGTAGAGATTCCTTTTAGTGTTACAACACAAAATGATCCTTTTGTTGCAGATACTACTCCAAGTGATTTTGTGTTTTCGTTAAAAAGAAATCAAGAACTTGGTGCTGAAGCACTTAGTGATGCCATTATAATTTCAGGAATTAATGTTGCTGTTGATGTTAGTATCGAAAATGGTCTGTTTGATGTTAATGCCAGTGGAAACTATGTAGTAAGTGCCAATATTGTAGCTGGAAGTACAATTAGAGTAAAACATTTTACAGCAAATGACTTTAGTTCAAAAGTACAATCAACTTTAATTATTGGTGGAGTAAGTGGAACCTTCTCTTCAATTACAAAGTCTAAAGACACGACACCAAATTCTTTTAGTTTTGAAAGTAAAGGGGATGTTGAACCAAATACCAATACTGAGTCAGAAGTGATTTATGTTGATGGGATTAACAGCGATGCTCCTATTAGTGTAACGGGTGGTGAGTACAAAACAAATGGAGGGTGGACTACAGCATCTGGAACCATTGCTCCTGGTTCTCCTTTAACACTTAGAAATCAGGTTGCAGGTTTTGGACAAGAGCAAGAGACAAAAGTAACTGTAGGTAATGTGGTTGCAACTTTTACAAGCATTGCCAAATCTGTAGCACCAGACTCAATACCAAATGCATTTACATTTGGATATGAAAATAATCAAGAAGTTTCAACTTCTGTAAGTAGTCCTGAAATTACTGTTTCTGGAATTAACCAAGAGGTTGACATTACAGTTAGTACAGATGCAATATATACGGTTAATGGTAGCGCTGGAAATGGAAAAGTTAATGCTGGAGACAAAGTTGTTGTAACGCATACAACTGCGGCAACTTACAACACAGAGAAAGTAACAACAGTTACTATTGGTGGGGTTGTTGCTACTTTTAAAACCATTACTAAAGTGGAAGACAAAACGCCAAATGCCTTTGTTCTAGAAGCACAAGACGATGTATCAGGTGGTAGTTCAGTTGAGTCCAATATCATAACCATTACAGGTATTAATGTTCCAACTCCTGTTTCTGTGACCAATGGTACTATAACAGGTGGGCAAACAACAGTTAATGCTGGAGATACCATCTCTGTAACTCAAACAGCTTCCTCTACACAAGGTGCGACAACAGCTTCTGTTTTAACAGTAGGAACAGTGACAGCGTCATTTATTACAAGAACAAGAGTGAATGCACCTTCTATTTCTGGTGTACCCGTTACCAGTGTTGCAGAAGATGCAGAGTATAGCTTCCGTCCAACCATTGGAGCTTCAAGTGGTAAAATTCAACGTTGGTCAATTACAAATAAGCCAACATGGGCAGTTTTTAATACAGTAACAGGTGAGTTGAGTGGTACACCAAGTAATGACGATGTAGGAACAACAAGTGCAATTGTGATTACAGCACATAATAGTCAAGGGTCAATTCCATTATTTGCTTTCCCAATTACAGTAACCAATACAAATGATGCACCAACAGTAGAGGCAACAGCAACAACAAGAGTTGCTCAAAATGAAACATTCGCTCCATTTACTGTAAATGGTACAGATATTGACAGCAGTGATACTTTAACTTATGCTCTTTCAAATGCACCAGCATGGATGACCATTGATGCTTCGACAGGTGAAGTATCTGCAACAAGAGTTATGAATAATGCAGATGTTGGTACAGCTACAGGTATTGTTGTAACGGTAACAGATGTATCAGGTGCGTCAACTACTTTTACTTTTAACGTGGAAGTAACCAATAGTAATGATGCTCCAACCATTTCAGGTCTAGCAACAACTACTACCAATGAAGATGCTCCATACAGCTTTACACCTAGTGTTATCGATGCAGA
>Ga0256826_1001354_pt1 | contig 15246 bp, 17 predicted proteins | sample CV79metaG_FD_185975 | JGI IMG/M metagenome (GOLD analysis project Ga0256826, IMG submission 185975) | Hydrothermal vent microbial communities from East Pacific Rise, Pacific Ocean - CV79 | ecosystem: Environmental > Aquatic > Marine > Hydrothermal vents | place: Pacific Ocean: East Pacific Rise...
TTTTCATCGTTTACTGATACATATAAATGAGGTTTTGTTTTTGACCATCTTACATGTAAAACTTTACCTTTAAATTCAAATCTTTTAATAATTTTTAATGTTTTTGTATCTATTATTTGTATTACTGGGAATTTTTTTCCACTAAATGTAACAGCAAGATGTTTTTTATCAGGACTTAAACTTGTAAATACAGGCATTCCTTCTGTTTTGATATTTGAAATATGTTTAAAGTCCATATCATAAACTAAAACTTTATTATCTCCAACAGCTGGTACAAATACTTTATCTCCACCAATTGACCAAAAACCAAAATGTGGAACTTTTAGAACCATTTTTCTTTTTTCATCTAAAAATATTTTTACTTTTTTAAATGTCATAGTATCTAAATCAATAGTTCCAAAATGTTTAGATGTAAAAAATCCTACAATATATTTATTGTCTTGAATCATTGCATCAAAAGGTAATTCTCCAACATCTTTAAATTCTTTAAAAAGTTTAAAATTTGGTTTACTTTTTGCATTATTTAAATCTTCATATATAGATACTGTATCATTATCCATTTGTGCAAAAATTAAATAATTTTTATATATTTTAATTCCAACATTTTTAGAATTTGTTTTTATTTTTTTAAGAGGTTTTAAATCTCTATCTAAAATATCAACACTTTTGTCATCATAGTTAGCAACTGCTACATAATGTTTTCCTATTACAAATCCAATTGCACTTTTACTTGTCTTATATTGTGCAACTATTTTTTCATTTATAGGATCAAATTTTATAATATATCCATCTCTACTTATTACATAGCCATCATCACCATCAAACTTTACAACACCATGATTCATATTTTTCATATTTTTCATTGTTGAATATTTTATACCATTTTCAATTACTGCTAATGATGATGATTCTCTTTCCACCACAAAATATTTCTCATATGCCAAAAGTGTACTACTTGTAATAAGTACCAACAATAAAATCTTATTAATTAATTTCAATCTAAACTCCTATTTCTTCATTTGTTAAATAACATGATGGGTCTTCTGCCCATAAATCACCATGTATTGCGTATGCACGACTTCTACTTCCACCATTACATATATCTATATATTTACAAGTAGAACATTTTCCACTTATTTGTCTTGGTTTTGCTCTTAGTTTTTCTACTATATCGCTTGATTTTCCTGCCCATACATCTTCAAAAGATGTATTTAGATAGTTACCGATATATTGGGGGAAGAATGGATCAGGTTTTACATTTCCTTCCCAATCCATATTTCCTAGACGATTACCAGCACTATTTCCACCCCAAGCTTTTAATTTTTTAGTTAAACTTTCTACAAACTCAGGATAGTCTTTTTCAAATTTTTGAAGTAATAATACTGAATCCATCTCCATATTTCCAGTAACTAAATCTATATCTTTACCTTGCTTATAATATTCAAAGGCTTTATTGATTATAAACTCAACATATTCTCTTCTTTCTTCTTTAGTTATATCAATTTTAAGATTATCTAATCCACGTCCTGAATATACTAAATGTGATATATAAAGTTTATTTGCACCTAAGCTTTCTACTAAATCAAACATTGCATAAAAACTATCTTTAGTTTCTTTTGTAAGTGTAAATCTAATTCCTGCATTTCCACCTGCGTTTTGAATATGTTTAATACCTTCAATTGCTTTAGTATAAGAACCTTTTTGAGCTCTAAAATAATCATGAACTTCTTCTGTTCCATCAATACTCACACCAATATAATTAAATGTATCTACTATTTGTTTTGCATTTTTTTGGCTTATATACATACCATTAGTAGATAGATATGTCATAATTCCTGCTTTTTTCATTTCAGCAGCAATATCAAAAATATCTTTTCTTATTAGGGGTTCACCACCTGAAAAAATTACAAATTTTACACCTGCATTTACTAAAGAGGGGATTGTATTACAAACATCTTCAAATGTTAGGCTATCTGTTCCATTTGCATCAGCTTTACTATAACAATGATGACATAATAAATTACATCTATTTGTAAAATTCCAAATCATTATTGATCCGTTTAATAATCGCTCTTTTTTGTCTTCTAGGGTTGATTTAATTAAATTTGATAATCTAAACATTATTCTTTTCCTTTAAATGATAAAATAAAATTTGTGATAAGTTCTAGTTCACTTGAAGATAATGTATCTCCAAATGCTGGCATTACACTTCTTTTATGTCCTAATTGTTTGTACATTGATTTTGGGCTTATTATATGTCCCATAATTTGGGCTTTTGTTCTTTTGCTTGCAATATCTTGAAATGATGGTCCAAAAGCAACTGAAGTTTGATGATGGCATCCCCAGCAATAAGCTTTAAATACTTTTTCACCTGAACTATTTGCATGTAATATGATTGAAAATGAAAGAATAGCAAAAAATAGTTTTAAAATATTATTCATACGATATATTTCCTTACTTTTAATGAATAATAATATCATAGAAAAAACATAATTACCTTAATTTACATCAAGTAAATATTGGTTTTATTTGCTATAATTAGCCAACTTAACAAAAATAATAAGGTAATTTCAATGAAAAATAAACTATTAGCTTCTTTAATATTATGTACGTATTTATTTGCAGGAAGTTATGAAAATGGTATTGAACATTATAAAAAAGGTCAATATAAAAAAGCAAAAGAAAGTTTTTTAATTGCTACTAATAATAATGATAATAAAGCAATGCTTGTTCTAGGAATAATATATGCAAATGGTGATGGTGTAAGTAAAGATTTAAATAAGTCATTTAAATGGTTTGAAAAGTCTGCAAATGCTGGTAATACACATGCTTATTCAAAACTTGGTAATATATATGCTTCTAAAAAAGATTTTGAAAATGCATTTATATGGTTTGAAAAAGCAGCATTAAAAGGTGATGCAAAAGCAGCATATAATTTAGGTTATTTTTATACTGGTGGACTTGGTGTAAAAATGGATTTAAAAAAAGCATTTAAATGGTATACATTTTCTGCTGAAAATGGAAATATAGATGCACAAATAAATTTAGGTTTTGCATGTCTTAGTGGACTTGGAACTAAAAAAAGTTATAAAGATGCAGCTTATTGGATAAAAAAAGCAAAAAATACAGGAAATGAAAAGGCACAATTAATGTGGGAACAATTTAAATTAAAAGACTATGAGGATAAAAAGTAGATGTTAGATATTGTATTATCACTAGTCTTTGCAGCACCATTACTTATTATTATGGCTTATCCTGCTATGAAAATTACAGAATATATAGAAAAGAAAACTGAAGTTAGTGAAACAATGTACAATAAACTAACTGTTGGAATTACTATACTTTTATCACTAATATTTGGAGTTTTACTTCATGTAACTTGAGTTAAATAATACTTATTATTTAACTTCAAGACTTACTTTTACCCCAAGATACTTTTTAGTCATTTCATTATCTACTATTTTAAGACTACTTGCAAGAGATGGTCTTATTACATAACTTACCCATTGACTTGTAATCGTATCACCTTTTTGCAATGTAGGTACTTTATAGATGACTTTTTTTGAACTATTAGCTTTTAAATTATTGTTAAATATATAACCTGTAGCAAATGGAGGGAATACTCTATGTTCTTTTGCATCTTTAAATAATCTTGTAAAGGTAGCTTCTTTATCTTCTAATACAAATTTATCAAAATTTTTCCAAATAGTTTGTCCATCTCTAGTTATTTTTGTTTGAACATATTTTAATCTCATAGGTTGCATAATAATATCATGTCCCATTTTATTTTTAATAGTTAATTCAAAAGAAGTTTTATCTAGCAAATTTAATTTTAAAGAAACAGCTTTTTTAACCATATCATCATCTCTTATTCCTAAAAATTCATGTGAACTATACTCTTCTCTTCCCTTTTTGTTTAGCTTTGTTGTTCCTCCTGGAAATTTTGGCATATGACATCCAATACAATCACTTGTAGCACCTTTTTCATCTACTGCACTACATATTTGAACACCATGTTCATTGTACTTTTTACCATGACATCCCATACATACTTGTGAATTTTGATAAATATTATTTGAACTACTACTATCGTGTTTATCACTTGTATCAGGACTTTTTAAATTTGCATAAAAAGTAGGTTTTGTATTTTCTTTATAACTATAAAAGTTTATATTTTTATGTTTAGTTATAAGTACTTTTGTAATTTGATGACAATAAAAACATGAAACTCCATCTTCTTGTCTTTTATCACTCTTAGTTGGTTGCTCTTTACCTTCTATTACTGCTCTTAAATTTGAAGCTGCTGGAATATGACATAATGCACAAGAATATTTATCAGGTGTTGTTAACTCTTTTATTTTTCTATGGAATTCGTCTTTAAAGAGTGAAGATTTATGGTGCATAGAATTTGTGTGTTCATAATGAATCATTTCATGACATTCTGCACAACTTTTAGTGTCTAAATATTTTGCATTAAGCAAATTGTAAAAAGAAAAACTAATAATAACAATAAATAATAATATTTTTTTAGTTAGGGTAAACATATATTTCCTTAGTATATAAGATATAAAAAAAGGTAAAAAGTATAAATTACTTTTTACCTTTTTTTATTAGTTCTCTTTCTCTCAATTAAGAGAGAAGAGAAATAATCTATTAAGCACCTGGTATAGTTTGTCTATGCTCAATTGAATAAGTAAATGTTGGAGTTGTTAAACCATCAATATATTTAACAAATTTTCCTGTTTTTGCTTCATAAATTCCGATTCTTCCAGCATTCCACTCAGAAATCATAGTCCAGTTACCATGATTTGCAGGTTCTGCATGTAAAATTCTTGGAGTTACATCTTTATGAGGAACTTTCCAAGAAGAAATAACTGTACCATCTTTTTTAGTTAAAGTACCTTTATCTTTACCAACAGTGATAATTCTATCAACTTCTAAATGTTGTTTATTAACTAAGTACATTTTGTTCCAATTAGATGAACCACCTAAAACATTATCAGCCCAGATCCATGGAGTATGCTCAGAAGTACCAACAAATAGTCCTCCTCCAGCAGTAGGAATATGTCTTACAACATCCCAGTTATTATCCCAAACTGTAACTTGACCAACATTCATATTAACTGTTGCATGTAATTGTCCATATTCTTCATTGTACCAAGAAGAACCTTGACCTGGATGTGGTTTAGAACCAGTACCTGTATATACTTTAGCAGCAAGTGTTTTAGTTTTAAAATCTACAATACCAATAACATCACTTCCTTGAGAAGCAATCATAAAGTATCTACCAATTTCTTTACCTTCATTTAAAAATGCATCATGAAGAATTTTACCAATATTTGCAATATCTCCAACAATTGGAAAGTTTGGTTTAGAGTAATCAACTATATAAACATGTCCAGCATCTTTTAGTGCCATTGCAAAATAAGGACCATATGGTGTATCTGCAATTGAAGCAACTCGTGAAGAACCAATATTTCCATCAGTATCAATAACTGAAGATGTAGGATATACTTTTAGTGGTTCTAGTGTCATAGCATCAAACAGTACTGCTCCACCTGGCTCATAATTTCCAGCCATCAGGTATTTACCATCTGGAGAAACTGCAAGTCCTCTTGAAGAAGTCCCAATTCTACACTCTGCTATTTTTTGTTGACCTTTTGAAGCCAAATCGAACATAGTTACAAGACCATCTCTAGAAATAGAATATGCATATCTTGGTTGTCTTTTATTAGTTACTGTAACGTGTACAGCAAACCCTGCTGGGTGAGTAGATAATTTTGTACCTTTAACACCATCTAAGAAAGTTACTTTAGAAGCATCTCTTTCAGTTACAAAACAAATATCAGTAACTTTATCTACATCAACAGCTTTTGGGTATTTTTTATATAGTTTCATTCTATCGTTAATTTTAACCCATTTTTTCTTTACATTATCGAGAGTAAGAACCATTTGTTGTTTACCTGTAAAGTTCTTAAGATATTTAACCATTTCATCTGCATCAGCTTGTGAAAATTCATGACCAATTGATTCACCTTTTTTAAATGGAACCATTGCAGTTCCTGCACGTCCATTTAAAATTACTTCAGCAAGTGTTTGATCATTTTTTTCTCTTAGGATATTTGGTCTTAAATCTGCACCAACACCACCTTGGTGTGCAGGTCCATGACAACCTTGACAATCTTTTTCAAATACTGCATCTGCATCAAAAGCTGATGCACCTGTTACCATTAAAGTTGCAGCTGCAACTGTACTTAATAATATTTTATTTAAACTCATTTCTTCTCCTTTTATAAAATAAACCTTAATAAAATTATTACATAAAATAATTAAGGTTAAATTGACTCAAGTCAAAAAAAAGGTAAAAGTTTTAAACTTTTACCTTTTAGCAAATTTAATCTGCTTCGTTTTCTAATCTAGCTTTTTCTTGTTTATAAATCCAAAACATTGGAAGTATAATCACTGTATGTAGAAAAACAGTTAAACCTAACGGATATTGATTTAATATTGCAAAAAAACCAACATTTACATCTGTAGCTATTTCAAACATAATATATCTCCTTATTTATCGTGCATTTCATTTTTACCTGTTGAAAGTAAATCTTTCACTAAGTAAATAAAACCAACTAAAGTAACAACACCCATTGCTAGTCTCCAACCTAAACCTTGAACAAACCAAACTGCATTTTGAGAAACAAAGAATCCTTCCCATGTAGCACCCATTTGTGCTCTTTCAATAAGAACTTGTCCATAACCTGAGATTGTAAGAGCAACAGTCATTCCAAATACACCTAAGTTTATTAAGAATATTGCCATTTTACCTTCAAATGTCATTTTTAATCTAGTAATTCCATTTGTTCCTTGAACAGCAACATAGAATATACCTATTAGGATAGTCGCGTATGCTCCAAAGAAAGCAAGGTGACCATGAGCTGAAGTAAATTGTGTACCATGAGTATAAATATTTACTTGTGGTAATGTATGGAAGAATCCCCATATACCAGCACCTAAGAAGTTCCCAAATGCATTTGTAAAGAACCAAGCTAATGCTGGTGTATTCATGATAGGATTTCTACCTTGACCTTCACCTTTAGCAATACCAGTTTGTTTACCCCAATCGTAAGTAACATGTATAAACATTGCAACTAATGGAAGTGGTTCAAGTGCTGAGAATAGTGCTCCAATTTCCCACCAGTACTCAGGAGTACCAATCCAGAAATAGTGATGCCCCATACCAAGAATACCTGATCCAAATAGCATAGCAACTTCAATCCATAACCACATTTCAACGATTTGTCTATTTGCGCCAATGATTCTAATTAAACCATAAGCAGCAAAAACACCAACAAGAACTTCCCATGTAGCTTCAACCCATAAGTGAATTACCCACCACCACCAGAATTGATCCATAGAAATAGAGTCAGTGAAACCCATACCACATAAATATAAACCAACAAGTGCAATCATATCTGCCATAAGAACAGTAACAATACCAGTTCTTTCACCTTTAATAGCAGTTAAGAATACGTGTAATAAGAATCCAACTAAAACAACAGCAATACCAATATCAGCCCATCTTGGAGCTTCGATATATTCTCTACCCTCATTAATAAACCAAATAGTAGCTTCTGTTGCAGGTCCAATTTGAACTATAATATATACAAGAACAACAACAGTAACTGCAGCTGTTAAAACAAAGAAACCTAATTTTGCAAGTTTAATACCTACAACTTCAATACCAGTTTCATCAGGAAGTAACCAATAAGAAGCTCCAACCATTGCGTATACCATCCATACTACAAGAGCATTAATATGCACCATTCTAGCAACAGAGAAATCAAAAATTTCAAAAAGAAAACTTGGATATAAAAACTGAGTTGCAGCAATTAAACCCATAAGTAATTGAGCTCCAAACAATATTATTGCAACTGTAAAATACCAAGTTGCTAATTGTTGTCCTTCCCATTTTAAATTATTTACCATGAATTGCTCCTTTTACACCATCTGTTGACATTCTTGCAAAGTTTCTAGGGAAACCATTTGTATCAATAGAAGACATGTGTTTTAAGAATGCTACTAATCCTTTTGCTTCATCAGCAGTAATATTTAAATTAGGCATCATTCTTTCGTGTGTAGGATATGCTGATGGATGCATTAAGAATTCAGCCATTGCTTCTTCTTTTGTGCTTTTACCAGTCATACCTTGATAAGGTCCATTTGGTCCCCATGCAGGATCTAGCCATGCTTTTGTTAAATCTGGAGCATAATATGCACCATTTCCTAATAATGTATGACAATTCATACAGTTTTTAGCTTGACTTCCTAGTTTTCCTAAATGTAGTAATGCTCCAGCTTCTTCTTCGCTGTAATCATCTCTACCAAAAAACTTTTCTTTTCCACCAATAACTGGCACTTCGTGACCTCTTTTATCACTCATTTCATAAGTGATTTTATAGTTAATAACAGTAGGTCCTGGAACCCTTTTTGCTATCCCATTTTTAAGATCTTCATCATTACCCATTGCAATTTGACCCATTGTGTCAAATGTAAGCCATATAAGTAATACTGATGCAAAACCTGTAACCCATCCAGCTGATCTAGCCCAGAATCGGTTATCTGTCCATACTGAAACAGTTCTTTTAGACATAATATTGCCTCCTTATAATTTTATTATTCATATCTTTCTTCTGATCTTAAATTCAAATGATACCAAAGATGTGGAAGTACTAAGTACCCAACCATTGCTAGCATTAAAATTTTTACAGTAAATGCGTCACTACCTAAAGCAGAAACAACGAAATATAAACAATATGTTTGTAGCCCCCAAAATACGTATGCCAACGGCATATATATACTTTTGAGCAAATCCATTTTTACTAGTGTATAAATTCCTACATAAAATAGTCCAAATAATAAAACAGCAGAAGATGACAAAAATATTGGTAAGAATTGATCAACAGGTATCTCAGGGAGATTTAAATGTGGTGCGTCTAAAATAATCATAATTTTCCTTTGAGTTATAATACGGAACTGATAAAATTCTATCTGTTTTTTAAGACAATAAAATTGAGTTATATCAATTTTGATATATTTTTTATAATTATTATTTATAAGTTTTGGTTAAGATAAATATTAAAACTTTAAATTTAGACTTTATTAACAGTATATATTATATAATCCAAAATATAATATAAAAAAGGATTAAAATGTTTAAAATTTTATTAACTATTAGTATAGTTTATTCATCATTATTTGCAAATTTTAGTGAGATTAATGAAAAAAAATTACAAGAGCTTATAAAAAAGGATATTGTGGTTATTGATATTAGAAGAGATGATGAGTTTAAACAATATGGTATAATAGAGAATTCAAAAACTTTAACATTTTTTGATGGTAGAGGAAAGTACAATATTCCAACATGGATGAAAGAATTTACTAAACTAGTAAAAACAAAAGAACAACCATTTGTAATATATTGTGCACATGCAAATAGAAGTAAAGATGTAGGTAATTTTTTGTCAAAACAGCTTGGATATAAAGAAGTTTATGACTTAAAAGGTGGAATAAACTATGGATGGATTGATAAAGGATTAAAAACTGTTAAATTTAAGTAAAAAACTAAGTAGCAATATTGGTAAAACAAATGCTCAGTATGGACTAATTAAAGAGGGTGATAAAATTCTTATAGGATTTTCTGGTGGAAAAGACTCTTTAACATTAATTCATGCACTTAAAAGAATGCAAAGTGTAGCTCCTTTTAAATTTGAAATTAAAGCTGTTACTATTACTTATGGTATGGGAGAGCAAGTTCAGTTTTTAGCAGATCACTGCAAAGAACATGATATAGACCATGAAATAATTGATACACAAATATTTGATATAAGTAAAGATAAAATAAGAGAAAATTCTTCTTTTTGTAGTTTTGTATCAAGAATGAGAAGAGGTTATTTATATACTTATGCACTTGATAATGGATATAATAAACTTGCTCTTGGTCATCATTTAGATGATGCAATGGAGAGTTTTTTTATGAATATGTTTTATAATGGATCTTTACGTTCAATGCCACCTAGATATAAAGCAAAAAATGGTTTAACTGTAATTAGACCATTGATTTTTTGTAGAGAGCGACAATTAAGAGCATTTGCAACAGATAATGAAACTATGGTAATAGGTGATGAAGCTTGTCCTGCAATGAGAGTTGATATTAAAATGCCACATGCAAGACAAAGTACAAAAGAGTTTTTAGCTAAAATGGAAGAAGATAATCCAAATATTTTCACTACTTTAAAAGCATCGTTTAGAAATATTCATACAAATACTTTTTTTAGCCAAGAGCATCTTGATAAAGAGGAAGACTAATGAATAAAGAGATTCTTTTAATTTCAGCTTGTTTAGTTGGTGAAAATGTAAAGTACGACGGTGGAAATAATCTAATAGATGAAATTGAACTTTTAAAAGTTCATTTTGAATTACAGTTTATTTGTCCAGAAGTTCAAGGTGGACTTACTATCCCAAGAATGCCATGTGAAATTACATCTTTTGCACCACTAAAAGTACAAAATGAATTTGGAATTGATTTAAAAGATCATTTTATAGATGGAAGTAAGATAGCACTTGATTTAGCACAAAGACATGGAATCAAATATGCATTATTAAAATCAAAATCACCTTCATGTGGAAATGATAAAATATATGATGGTACTTTTTCACATAAATTAATTGATGCTATGGGAATAACTGCAAAAACTTTACATGACCATGGAATCAAAGTATTCAATGAAACACAAATAGATAAATTATTAGGAGAAATAAAATGACATTTTTATTTGATAAAAACAATCACTTTAACTTAGCAAACATAGTTACATTTTTCAACATAGCTTCAGGAGTTATGGCAATGTATTTTTTAACTCATCATGAGTTTTTTGGTGCTGCACTTTTTGCATGGCTTGGTGGAGCATTTGATATTATTGATGGAAAAATTGCTAGAAAATATCAACTTTCAACTGAGTTTGGAATTCAACTTGATTCATATGCAGATTTTTTATCATTTGTAATAGTTCCTGTTATGTTTATTTACTTTGGTGTAATAGATGGAAAAGAAGAATTTTTAAATATGGTAGTTATTGCATTTGCAGTAATTTTTTACATCATATCAGGTCTTAGACGTCTTATTCAGTTCAATATTGATGCTGATGTTGGAGAAGTAGGAAAGTTCTTTGTAGGTATCCCTACGCCTTTAGGAGCTATTTTATTATGGCTTGTATATTTATCATTTTCATTTAATGTAATTCCTACATTTTTTGAGATAAGTCCTGAATATGTTGTAGTTGGATTTATGATAATGATAGGTTATATGTTAAATTCAAAAATTAAAATTCCACACTTATAAAATATGATAAAAATAAAAAAAGCTAGGCGTTATGCCTAGCTTTTTTAATGCTTAATTATAAAAAACTAGCTAAGTAATCTTTGAGAAGATACAGGAATTGCATTTGCTTGTGTCAATGCAACTGAACCTACTAAAGAATTTATATTTGATGCAGAAAAGTCACTTGTAGTTTTACCAAAATCTATTTGTTTGTTTGGTTGTAAACTTGCATTTTTAGATACTTCTTCACCAATTGTATTAATAGCAATTTCTTTTACTGTTTGAATTTTTTGCTCAACTACTTTGATTTCATTTTGAGTACTTTGTTTTAGTTCAGTACTTACTTTTACCATATCTTGAAGTTTTAAAGGTTTTGCACCAATCATTCCATCAAAATACGAAGTAGAATCTGTATTTTCATTTTCACTTATAACATCAGTACTAATTACAGTTTGATATTTATTCATAAGATCATTTAAAGAGTGTTCTATTTTTGGTTCAATCTTAGTATTTGTAGTTAATACTTCATTGCTAGTTTGGATAATATTATCTAAAATATTGTTTTGATTTGTAAGCTTTGATAACTCAACTTGGCTAGAAGCAATAGCTGTGATATGTTGGCTTAGATTATTTGATAAATTACTTCTTTTTGAAGATAAGTCAGGATTTACGAAATAAGAGTTACTAAAACTATCAGAAATTTTCTGAGTATCATTAATACTTAAATCATTTTGTGATGGCGTTAAACCATTTTGTACTGTTAAATCACTTATTGGATTATTTGATATGTTAGTTAATTCCATTGTATACTCCTTTGCTGTTATTAACTATTATACACTAATTAATATTTATGATATCTTAAGTTTAAATATAATATAGAATAATAATAAAGTTTTAATATATTTTTTACTATAATCTATGCTTTATTATCACAAAAATGTAAATTTATTGTGGTTATTATTTAAGCATTAGGAGAAAACAGTGAAAATAACTGGTTCAAAAATCGTAATAGAAGCACTTAAACTTGAAAATACTGAAGTAGTATTTGGTTATCCAGGTGGTGCTATTATGAATGTTTATGATGAAATTTATAAACAAAACGATTTTCAACATATATTAACTAAACACGAACAAGGTGCAGTACATGCAGCAGATGGTTACGCAAGAGCAACAGGTAAAGTTGGAGTTTGTATCGTAACATCAGGACCCGGGTTTACTAATGCAGTCACTGGTTTAGCAACAGCATATATGGATTCTATACCTATGGTTTGTATCTCTGGACAAGTTCCAAATGCAATTATTGGTACAGATGGTTTTCAAGAAATTGATGCAATTGGAATTTCTCGACCTTGTACTAAACATAACTTTTTAGTAACACACGTTGATGATTTAGCAAGAGTTTTAAAAGAAGCATTCTACTTAGCTTCTTCAGGAAGACCAGGACCAGTTCATGTTGATATCCCAAAAGATGTTACAGCAGAATTATGTAAGTTTGTATATCCAAGTGAAGTAAAATTAGCTACATATAAACCTACAATAAAAGGTAATGCAAGACAAGTAAAAAAAGCTATTGAAGCAATCTCTACATCAAAAAGACCATTATTATATATTGGTGGTGGAGTTGTACTTTCAAACTGTAGTGATGAAGTAAAAGAATTTGCAAAAACTTATAATATACCAGCTGTTGAAACACTAATGGCAAGAGGTGTTATGGGTAGTAAAAATGAACTTCTATTTGGGATGCTTGGGATGCATGGTGAATATGCAGCAAATATGGCAATGAGTCAAACAGATTGTATTATCTCACTTGGAGCTAGATTTGATGATAGAGTTACAGGAAGACTTGATAAATTTGGTAAAAAAGCAAAAATAATTCATGTAGATATTGATCCCGCAAATATTGGTAAAATAGTACATGTAAATTATCCAATTGTTGGTGATTTAGCAAATGTAATGGGAGATTTATTGAATGAAGCAAAAAATACAGATTTTAATGATTATTCTACATGGACAGAAACATTAACTAAATATCAAGAAGAAGAGCCATTAAGATATTACGAGGACTCACCGTTATTAAAACCACAATGGGTAATCCAAAGAACTGGTGAACTTGTAGGAGATGATGCATTAATTTCTACAGATGTTGGACAACATCAAATGTGGACAGCACAATTTTATCCATTTAACTATCCAAGACAATGGCTAACATCTGGTGGACTTGGTACAATGGGTGTTGGACTTCCTTATGCTATGGGTGCAAAAAGAGGTTGTCCTGACAAAGTTTCTATAAACTTTACAGGAGATGGTTCAATTATGATGAATTGTCAAGAAGTAATTTGTACAACTCAATATAAACTTCCAGTTATAAATATTATTTTAAATAATAATTATTTAGGAATGGTAAGACAATGGCAAACTTTCTTCTATGAAGATAGACTTGCAGAAACAGTATTAGAAACACAAGCAGACTTCAAAATGCTTGCTGAATCTATGGGTGGTGTTGGTTATAAAGTTAAAACAAAAGAAGAATTTGATATAGCACTTAAAGATGCAATTGCTTCAAATAAAACTGCTTTTATAGAAGTTATGATTGAAAGAAAAGAAAGTGTTTACCCAATGGTACCAAATGCTCATGCTTTAGATGAAATGACATTATTACCAAGACAAGGAGACAAATAATGAAAACTGCAAAAGATTTTTATAATACAGAAGAAAAAAGAGAAGTAATATCTGTAATTGTTCAAAATGAAGATTCTGTTTTAAGTAGAATATCAAATTTATTTTCTGCTCGTGGATATAATATTGATTCTTTAACAGTTGCACCTGTTGTAAATAGTGAATATTCACGATTTACAATTGTTACAAATGGAAGTGGTAGACAAATAGATCAAATTGTAAAACAACTTAATAAGCTTGTACCAGTGCTAAAAGTAATTGAGCATAAAAGTGGAATTGAAAAAGATACAGTTTTAATAAAAATACCAATGACAGAAAACTTAAGTGATGTAGAAGTATTAGCTAGAGCATACAATGGTGCAATACAAAATGTAACTGAAGATGCAATTGTTATTTCTGCAACAGATGACCCTAAAAGAATAGCTAATTTTATAAAAGTTATTCAAAAATACAACCCAGTTGAAATCGTAAGATCTGGTGTTGTAGCAATGGAAAGATAAGCTTTTATCTTTTTTATTCCCAACATAATTGTTGGGAATATATTTTTAATATCAATAAATAAAATAAATATAACTCAAAATTCAAAAGCATAAGCTTTAAAAATCAAACATTTAATTCCCCTTATTTTAACAAGAAATCTTAGCAGTTTTTTTAACAAGATTTTAGCTATAATACAAAAAAAAATGATCGGTTGAAATATGAATTTAATAAATACTATAAAAACTTTAAATATAACTGGACTTAATACACTAAAAGATGCAAGTAAATATGAAATATCTTTTTTAGAAAATAAAAAATATTTAAAAGACTTAGAAAATACAAAAGCTGCAGCTGTGTTTGTAACAAAAGAATTTGAAGATATAGTTCCTTCAAATACAAAAGCTCTTGTGTGTGAAGCTCCTTATATTGAACTTGCACATGCATCAAAATTATTTGCACCAAAACTTATAGAAGTAGATGGAAAAGAAGCAGTTATTGGTGAAAATTCTATAATACAACAAAATGTACACCTAGGAAAAAATGTAAATATAGGGAAAAACTGTACAATAATGGCTGGTTGTTTTATTGGTGATAATGTAAATATAGGAGATAACTGTACTTTATATGCAAACGTATCTATTTATAGAGATTGTATATTAGGTTCAGATGTTATGATTCATAGTGGAACTGTTATTGGTTCAGATGGATTTGGATTT
>Ga0256826_1001355_pt1 | contig 15242 bp, 11 predicted proteins | sample CV79metaG_FD_185975 | JGI IMG/M metagenome (GOLD analysis project Ga0256826, IMG submission 185975) | Hydrothermal vent microbial communities from East Pacific Rise, Pacific Ocean - CV79 | ecosystem: Environmental > Aquatic > Marine > Hydrothermal vents | place: Pacific Ocean: East Pacific Rise...
GTAGCTAAAAAAGGTACAAATGGTACACTAACTGGCTCTTTTGATTTTGCTGTCATAAGTAGTATAACTGGTAGTGCTAAAAGTGCTGATATAAATATGGCAGCTAAAGTGAGTTTAACACCAAGTAAAGCACCCATAGTTGCAGCTACCATAATATCACCTTCACCCATAGCTTCTATGAATGGATATACATGATAATTTTTACTCCAAGGAGTAATAGTTTTATTTGCATATCTTCTAGCATTAGATGTTAGGTAATAAGATAGTATAAACCTAAGCAGAGTAAAACCACCAGCAAAAAGTAGAGCATTTTGAAAATTTGTAAAAATATCCTCAATACTCCAAGCTCCAAAAATAGCAAAGATCATAGCTAGTATATTTAGTGAGTCTGGCACCATTTTGTATTTTAAATCTATAGTGGATAATGCAAGTAACATCATAAAACTTGCCGCTATTAATAGTACTGGTAAAGAAAAACCAAATTTTTGTGCTAGAAGTAAAAATATTATTCCAGAGCTTAGTTCTATTAATGGATATTGTACAGATATATGTGATTTACAAAATGAGCATTTTCCTCTTAAAAATAACCATGAAAAAAGTGGAATATTATGCCAAGGTTTTAGCTTTTCTCCACATGAAGTACAAGATGAAGCACCAAAAACTATACTTTTATCTTTTGGTATGCGTAAAATTACAACATTTAAAAAAGAACCTATAAGTACACCTAAAATAAAAGCATAGCTAAGTATCATTACTTCAACCCTCCAAAGCGTCGCTCTATTTTAGTAAATTTTTTTAGTATGTTTTCCAAGTCATTACTTGTAAAATCTGGCCAAAGTTTATCTATGAAAAAAAGTTCAGCATAAGCAGCTTGCCAAAGTAAAAAGTTTGAAAGTCTATGGTCTCCACCAGTACGTATGAGTAAATCAATATTATGTTTACAATCAAGAGAGTTTGAAAGCATGGTCTCTGTAATGTTGTCATCACAGTTTTTTATCTTGTTTATTGCTCTTAATATCTCATCTTTTGCACCATAGTTTAGGGCTAAAGATTGAACTAGACCATCACAATGAGCAGTTTTTTCTTTTACCTCTTTTATGGTCTTTTGTAAAGATTTTGAAAAAGCTCTTAAGTCTCCAATAGGTTCAAACCTAACATTATTTTTTAAATACATTGAGAGTTCATCTTTAAGATATTTTTCTAAAAGCTTCATTAAAAATTCAACTTCTAAGCGTGGTCTTTTCCAGTTTTCTGTTGAAAAGGCATAAAGAGTAAGTCTTTCTACATTTTTGTTATTTGCACAAAAAATGGTTATTTCTTTTACAACTTTAGCACCAGCCTCATGACCTTTAACACGCTTTTTACCTTTTATCTCAGCCCAGCGACCATTTCCATCCATGATTATTGCTACATGTCTTGCTTGATTCATATTAGTCTAAATCCTGTGCATTGTTGAGTATTTCAAAAGCTACGCTTAGTTTATCTGCTGTTTTTATCTTGTGGATTTTATTGGCTAAAATAAAATCTATAGTATTATTATCATCTCCAAAACTTGATGAATTTTTAAGTATATTTAAACAAACTGCATCTATTTTTTTAGATTCTAGCATTTTTGAAGCATTTAAAGACGCATTTGCTTCATCCATCTCAGCCTTGAAGCCAATGGTTACAATCCCATCTTTATCTACAGAGTTTAAAATATCTGTATTTTGTTTTAGTTTTAAATCCCACTCATTTCCAATAGCATCTTTTTTCAGTTTTGAATTTTGAGGAAACGCAGGTATGTAGTCAGCCACAGCTGCTGCCATAAAAAGGTATGGTTTTTTTTGTATAAGTTTTATTTGCTCATTGCTCATGAGAGAAGCTTTTGAGAGTTTGCCTTTTTTTGCAATTCTAACAGAATCATCAAGGTATTCCCTCATCTCATGAGAGCTTTTTACATCAATAGTGTAAATATCTTCAGGAAGTTCATTTTCAAATTTTGTTGATATTAGATTGACATCAGCACCTTTGCAATAAAGTGCAGTAGCTAGTGATGAAGCCATTTTTCCAGATGAGAAATTTGAGATATATCGTACTTCATCAATCTTCTCAATACTCCCTCCACCTGTCACTATTACTCGTCTATCTATCCAAAAATTATCTTTTAAAAGTTCTTTCGCACAATGCCAAAATATATTTAGTGGCTCTGCCATAGCTCCATCACCTGTTGTTTTACAAGCTAACTCTTTACTTTGTGTATCTATAATTTCATAGTTTGCAATAGAGAGCATTTTAAGATTTGCTTTTGAGATTGGATTATCAAGCATATTTGTATTTGCAGATGGTGCTAAAAGTTTCTTCTTTGGGTAGGCTAGGGCAGTTTGAAGTAAAATATTATCAGCAATAGCATTTGCAAGTTTAGCGATTGTATTTGCAGTAGCTGGAGCAATAACTAGTAAGTCAGCCCATTCTCCAGCTTTTATATGATTATGATTGTTTGCCCAAGATTCATTTGTATCGTCTAAAATTTGATTTGCACTTAATGTTTCAAAAGTTAAAGGTGTTACAAATTTTTTAGCTGAATCGCTCATGATGACTTTAACTTCAGCACCAGCTTTACTTAGATATCTAATAAGTTCTAATGATTTATAAATAGCGATAGAACCAGTGACGGCTAAAAGTATTTTTTTATTTTTTAGTAAATCATTTGGGATTAGCATTAAACTACCTTTTAGATATAATTATGTGATTATACCAAATAAATACTTATTGATGTAAATCAATCTAATATTTGTATGTTCTGATAGAATTTCAACTTATAATTAATAAAAGGAAAAGTTATGAAAGTATTATTTTATATTTTAGCATTATCTGCTTCAATATTTGCATCACCAGACATGTCAACTATGGCAAATGTAGAGGCATGTAAAAAGTGTCATCCAATAATTGCTAAAGAGTTTCAAAGCTCTATGCATAAAAATTCATCTATTCATGATGATAAAATCCATAAAGCTGTATGGGATAGACATCCTGCAAAAGCAAAAGGTAAATACAAGTGTGCCAAATGTCATACTCCAAATGCTTCCACAGATAAGCAAAAGCATGAGGGGATTACATGTCTTAGTTGTCATACTATAAAAAGTATTCAAAAGCATGATAAATCAAATAAAAATATTTATACAGATAAGATAAAAACGTTTTATTCAGCAGAAGCTGGTCAAGAAAATAATATAGTTAAGTTTAAAACTACAACTACTTGGTATGGTGGTAAAACTACTACTGGTTCAGCTTATCATGATATAGATTATACAAATAAAAATTATTATGATGGACAAGTTTGTATGGGTTGTCATTCTCATAAACAAAATTCACATAAATTGAAAGTATGTTCTACTGATGAAGCTGGAGCAAAAAATACAAAAGAAAACTGTATTACTTGTCATATGCCAAAAATTGCTGGTAGTGCTACAACTGTAAGAATTAGTAAAACTCATGCATTTCATGGCTTTGCAGGTGCTAGAGTTTCTCATAAAATGCTCTCTAAATATGTTAATTTAACTTACTCTAAATATACAAATGGTTTTGAAGTTTTAGTTGAAAACAAAGCACCACATAAATTGCTTACTCACCCACTACGAGTTGTTCAGCTAAAAGTTAAATTAACTAGAGATGACAGAACAATGAACTTAAAAACACATACTTTTATTAGAGTTATTGGTCGTGATTCTAAACCATCTATGCCATGGGTAGCAAATGAAGTTATTAAAGATACAATGATAAAAGCTAAAGAGAAAAGAGTTGTTAAGTTTGATGATACACTTCAAAGTGGAGATAAGTTAGAGCTTATTTTAGGTTACTATATTGTTAATCCTAAAGCACTTAAAAAACTAGGTCTTGATGGTGAAAAAGAGTTACATGAATTTACAATCTTAAAAAGTGAAAACTTTACTGTAAAATAGTAATAAAGAAGGCTTTAAAACCCTTCTTTATTTTGTAAAAAATTTATAGAAAAACCCTTTAATAAAGCGTAGTTTTGTTCTACTTATTGCAAGATTACCTTTTTCAACTATGGTACTTGTTAGAGTTGTTCCTGCCGCTATCATAACATCATCTTCAATAGTTACTGGTGCTACAAGTTGAGTGTCACTCCCAATAAAAACATTTTTGCCAATGATAGTTTTGTGCTTATTTATACCATCATAATTACAAGTAATAACACCAGCCCCAATATTTGTACCCTCATCAACTTGAGCATCACCAATATAGCTTAAATGTCCAGCTTTTACACCTTTAAGTGAGCTTTTTTTAACCTCTACAAAATTACCAATATGAGTATTTTCAATATATGAAGCAGGTCGTACATGAGCTAGAGGACCAATATCTGAATTTTTTATTACACTATCTTCTATAACAGAAGAAGATTTTATGTGTGAGTTTGAAATAAGAGTATTTCCTGTTATTTTGCATCCATTTTCTATGATGCATTCACCCTCAAAAGTTACACTATCTTCTATATAAATAGTTGATGGTAGTTGCATACTTACACCATCGTTCATGAGTTTTGTTTTAATACGATTTTGCATAATTTCTTCAGCATCTGATAAATCTTTTTTAGAGTTTACACCTTTAAAATCATCTTCATCTACAAGTAGTGGTGTAATGTTAATAGAATCTTTTTTCGCCATAGCAATTATATCTGTAAGGTAGTACTCTTTTTGTGCATTTTCATCACTTAAAAGGGGTATGTACTTTTCTAATATATCTTTACTAAAGGCATAAATACCTGCATTTACAGTGCTTACACTTAGCTCACTTTCATTAGCATCTTTTTGCTCAACTATTTTTTGAACTTCATTATTTTTTATTATAACTCTACCATATCCATCAGGATTTTGTAAATCAAATATAGACATAACAATTTTTGAATCTATATTTAAAAAGTTATTTAATGATTTTGGTGTTATGAGTGGCATATCTCCATTTAAAATAAGTACTTTTTCATTTTTTGGTTTTACATTTTTCATAGCTCCACCAGTACCTGGGAAGTTTTTGGCATCTTGAACAATAAAACGTATATTTTTAAAGTGTAAATTTATTTCATCTTGAACTTTTTCTTTTTGATGAGCAACTACTACGCTAACATCATCTGTAATTTCAAGTGAAGATTTTATAATATGATAGAGCATAGGTTTACCGCTAATAGAGTGTAAGACTTTAGCTTTTAAAGATTTCATGCGGCTACCTTTTCCCGCAGCTAATATTATGATACTTACATTATTTTTATTCATTTTTTCTCTTATTTGTTTAAATTAATTGAATTATACACTAAAATTTTATATTTAATGTTTGGGCTAATATTTTTTGTGGTATTATAAGATAATATTTTCTATAAGGTATTTGAATGGACTTAGGTACGGTTATTGGTATTGTTTTAATCATGGCACTACTTCTTGGTGCGATGACTATGGGTGTTGGTGTAGGTGCATATATTGATATTCCATCTGTTTTAATCGTTGTGGGTGGTTCTATTGGTGCCTTAATGATCTCTTTTAAACCTGATCAGATGAAGAAGTTTACAAAAGTCTTCATGATAGCTATAAAACCTCCTCAAGAGGATAAAGCAGCATTAATTATTAAGCTTGTTGAGTTTGCAACTAAGGCTAGAAAAGATGGTATTTTAGCGTTAGAAGGTGAAGTAAATGATGAACCAAATGAGTTTTTGAAAAAAGGTTTATCAATGGCTATTGATGGAAATGAACCTGATACAATCCGTGATTTATTAGAAATAGATATGGAACAAACAAGTACTCGCCATAAAATTCATGGTGAAATCTTTAATCAATGGGCTGGTCTTGCTGGTGCTATGGGTATGGTTGGTACACTTATTGGTCTTGTTGCGATGCTTCTAAATATGGCTGATCCATCAGCAATTGGTCCATCAATGGCAGTTGCTTTACTTACTACAATGTATGGTGCAATTATTGGTAATGTTTTTGGTACTCCAATTTATAATATTTTAGGTATTAGAAATGATGAAGAAACTTTAGTAAAAGAGATGATTTTATCTGGAATTATGTCTATTCAATCAGGTGATGCACCAAGAGCATTAGAGTCAAAACTTCTTGCTTTCTTAGCACCAGCTGAGCGTGTAAGTCAGTTTGATTCATAGGTTTTACTAAATGGCTAAGCAAAAATGTCCTGAATGTGAGCAATGTCTTCCAGCTTGGTTAGCAGCCTTTGGGGACTTGATGTCACTTCTTCTTTGTTTCTTTGTACTTTTGCTTTCAATGTCTAGTATGGATGCAAAAAAAGTATCTGAGGCTATTGGTTCACTCTCTGGTGCAATGAGTGTTCTTGAAGGTGGTGTAAAAACAGAAGTTTCAAAACAACGTATTCAAGAATCTACACCAATAGAATCACAAGATGAAACAAGTGCGCAGGTAAATAAAGTAGCACAAGCTATGGGTGATGCAAATGAGATGATGGAAAAGGGAAAAGGTCCAGCTATTTCACTTGAAGAAGCCCAAGATGGTTTTGTCATAGAACTACCAGCTGCTTTGTTGTTTAAATCAGGTTCTGCTACTATTTACAATGAAGATGCTTTATTATTTTTAAAGCGTATAGCATTGATTATTGCTGAATTACCAAACGATACTAAAGTAAGTATTCAAGGTCATACAGATAACCTCGGTCCTGGTGGAAATAGTATATATAAAGATAATTGGGATTTATCATCTGCAAGAGCAATCTCTGTACTTCATGAGCTACTTTTAGATGGTGTTGATCCAAAAAGACTTAGTGCCGCTGGATATGCAGAATTTTCTCCAAAAGCAACAAATGCAACTAAGAGTGGTCGTGAAAAAAATCGTAGAGTGGAGATTCACTTTTTTGGTTCAAAACAAGATAGTGAAGCTAAAACTAAAGAGTCTGTACTAGATAAGGCAGCAAATAAATAATGTTTAGACTTTTAGTTTTATTTTTTATTTCAGCTTCAGTTTTATGGGCTGAATCAGTTCAAATCCCAACTATGAATTTTGAACTAGCAGCTCCAAACACTCCTCAACAATTAGTATCTTCACTAAATGTACTTGTACTATTAACACTTCTGTTTTTAGCACCAAGTATGGTTTTAGTTATGACAACGTTTACAAGATTTGTTATAGTTTTTGGTTTTTTACGTCAAGCTTTAGGTACTCAGCAAGTCCCACCAACACAACTTTTAGTTATGCTAGCTATGATTTTAACATTTTTTGTTATGGAACCAGTTGGAACAAAAGCATACGATATGGGGATAAAACCATATATGGAAGAAAAAATAGGCTATGAAGAAGCATTTACAAAAACGGCTTTACCTTTTAAAAATTTTATGATTAGAAATACACGTGAGAAAGATTTAGCACTATTTTTAAGAATTAGAAAGATGGAAAATCCAGCTACTGTAGATGAAGTACCATTATCTATAATTATCCCATCATTTGTAATTAGTGAGCTTAAAACTGCTTTTGAGATTGGTTTTTTACTCTTTTTACCTTTTCTTATTATAGATATGGTTGTCGCCTCCATCCTTATGTCTATGGGTATGATGATGCTCCCTCCAGTTATGATAGCTCTGCCATTTAAGATACTAGTTTTTGTCCTAATAGATGGTTGGAATTTACTAATTGGCAATTTAATAGCCTCAATAAAGTAGAAATTATGAAATGTAAATATTTTGGTATTTGTGGTGCGTGTATAGTTTATGAAGATGGTTATGAAGCTCAATTAAGTCAAAAACTACAATTAAATAAAGATAGATTTAGTAGTTTTTATAGTGATGATATTACTGTTTTTAAATCACCTGAACAAAATTATCGTTCCCGTAGTGAGTTTAAGATTTGGCATGATGGTGATACTATGCATTATGCTATGAATAAAGCAGATAAGAGTGGTGTTGTGTTTATTGAAGAATGCCCGCAGGTAAATACTTATATATTTTCATTAATGCCAAAACTACTTCATGAGATAACACAAGCAAAAATTGGTTTTAAACTTTTTGGTGCTGATTTTTTAAGTTCTAGTTCTGGTGAAATTGTAGTTTCTCTTTTGTATCATAAAAAATTAGATAATGATTGGCAAGATATTGCAAAAAAAATTGCAGATAAGTTAAATATATATATTATAGGTAGGAGTCGTAAACAAAAAGTGATAGTTGGGCAAGACTATATTACTGAAAGTTTAGAGATAGATTCTAAAGTATATAAGTTTAATTATATAGAAAATAGTTTCACTCAACCAAATGCTAGAGTAAATGAAAAAATGGTGTCGTGGGCATTGCAAAATATGTCTGGTATTGATGGAGATTTACTTGAACTTTATTGTGGTGCTGGAAACTTTACCATACCTTTTGCTTCTAAATTTAATAAAGTTTTAGCTACAGAGATTTCTAAATCCTCTATAAATGCGGCAAAAACCAATATGGTGTTAAATGATGTAAAAAATATAGAGTTTGTTCGTATGAGTGTTGAGGAGTTTACTCAGGCACTAGATGGTGTGAGAGAGTTTAGAAGAATGGCTCATATAGATATAAATGAGTATAGTATAAACTCTATTTTTGTAGATCCACCACGCTCAGGAATGGATGAAACTTCATGTAAGTTTAGTGCAAGGTATGATAACATTTTATATATTTCATGTAATCCTGAAACCTTAGTTCGAGATTTAGAAATATTGTGTAAGACTCATAAAGTTGTAGATATGGCTTTGTTTGATCAGTTTGCATATACTCATCATGTAGAGATGGGTGTTAAACTAATAAGGGATAAAAATTTATGAAAATAATATTTACAGTGTTACTTTTACTATCATTTTTAAAAGCAGATGAAATAGATAGAATAGATTCTATTGTTTTAGAAATTACAAATCTAAGAGCAGATTATAAAGTATGTAAAAAAGAGTTAGGTACTAAAAAAACTCAAAAAATTGTAGCGATTACAGACTCCAAAGATGATGAAATAAAAAAGCTATACTTAATAATAGAAAAATTAGAAAAACAGTTACTTTTTAACAATAATCTTTTAAAAACCGAAGAAATTATGATAAAAAAACTAAAAAAATCTTGTAAAAAAGTAAATATAAAAAGTAAAGATAATCTTTTTCCAAAGCTCATGATGAAAAAAGAATATAAAAAAGAGAGTATTGTAAATTTTAAAGCAAGTTCATTTCATCTACTAAATGATAGTATTATATATGATAAAATAAATGGTGCAAAAGTTGATAAATGGGTAAAAAATACTTCATTTACCTCAAGTGTAAAAACTGAAAACTGGATTAAAATTACTGGCTATTTTATAAACAAAAAATGGACATCAGCAAAAAAAGAATTATGGATTGAACTAAATAAAGTGTCAAAAAAATAATTTAATTTGAATAAAATAAATAAACTTTTAAAACAAACTTTTGGTCATGATGGTTTTAGAGCCTTTCAAAAAGAAGCTGTTGATTCTATATTGGAAAATAAAGATTTACTTACTATTCTTCCAACTGGTGGTGGAAAATCACTTTGTTACCAACTCCCATCTTTAGTAATGGATGGTGTAAGCATTGTTGTTTCACCACTAATTGCACTTATGCAAGACCAAGTTACTGCACTTAAAGCAAATGATATTAAAGCTGAGATGATAAGTTCTGCACAAGATTTTGCACAAATTCAAGAAATTACACAAAGATTACTTCAAAACGATATAAAACTTTTATATATTGCACCTGAGAGATTTTCAGCTAATGGATTTATTGAGCTTTTACAAAAGGTAAATATTAATTTTTTTGTTATTGATGAAGCCCATTGTGTGAGTGAATGGGGTCATGAGTTTCGTGCTGATTATAGGAACCTATCGAGATTAAAACAGATTTTCCCTCATGTAAATATTGCTGCTTTTACAGCGACTGCTACAAAAAAAGTACAAGACGATATAGTAAAAACTTTAGGTTTGACAAATCCAGTTCAACTTAGGGGTAAAACACTACGTAACAATTTAATAATATCTTCAAAAACAAGAGTTGGAAATGGTAGAAATCAATTAAATAACTTTTTATTAAAGTTTAAAGGTCAATGTGGGATAGTTTATGCTTTTTCTCGTAAAGAGGTTGAAGCAATAGCTGGATTTTTACAACAAAATGGTTTTAAAGTTGGGGCATATCATGCAGGGCTTCATGCTGGTGTTCGTGATAGAGTATATAAAGATTTTATTTTTGAACGTATAGATATTGTTGTAGCAACCATTGCTTTTGGAATGGGAATAGATAAAAGTAATATTCGTTTTGTAGTTCATGCAAGTATGCCAAAAACTATGGAAAATTATTATCAAGAAATAGGTCGTGCTGGTAGAGATGGGCTAGAGGCTACTACCTTACTCCTTTATACAAAAGCAGATGAAATTAAGCAAAGAATGTTTATAGATGCACTGGAAAATGATGAATATAAAGAACTTCTCTACAATAAGCTAAGAAGGATGTACTCATATTCAAACTCAAGTGAATGTAGGCATAAACTTATAGCTGCTTACTTTGATGATGAGATAGATAGTTGTGAAGATATATGTGATAATTGTGTAAAAGGTGAATCTATTAAGGTAGATATTTCACAAGATAGTATGAAATTACTTTCTGCTATTTATAGATGTGAGCAAAAATTTGGATTAGTTCATGTTATAGATGTGCTTCGTGGCTCAAAAGCTCAAAAGATTCTACAATTTAATCATGATAAACTATCTGTTTATGGGATTGGTAGTGATAATTCAAAAAATTATTTCTCAGCTGTAGCTGATAGACTTTTTGAACTTGATGCTATAGAAATAGGGGAGTTTAGGGCTATAAAGATTAAAAAACTTGGATTTGCAATACTAAAAAAGCAAGTAAATGTTGAGTGTGATGAAGAAAAACTTAATGTTGTAGAAAAAAAGAGTAAAAAAGTTTATGATAATGCACCTAAAGATGAAGTATTTGAGAAGTTTCGTACACTTAGATTAGAGATATCTTTAAGAGAAAATGTACCAGCTTACATAGTTTTTTCAGATAAAACACTTGTTGAATTTGCAAATGCTTTACCTCAAAATAAAGAAGAAATGTTAGATGTAAATGGTGTTGGTGAAGTGAAATATGAGAGATATGGAGAAGATTTTTTATCTCTATGTAAGGAAATTAAAAATGAGATATAATAGTATATGAAGAAGATTTTAATAATTAGTAGTGGAGATGTTGGTGAGCATTTTATCAATCGTACTATTAAAACATATACAAGTGAAAATATTTATTATGTAGTTCAAAAAAAAGATATAAAATATAAAGATGTAAATCCAAAAAAATTTAAATTTTATGAGTTTGATTCTACTTCCTATTATAAATTGGCAAACCTCTTAAAGATGGAATTTATTCAGGTTATAATAGCTATGGATAATCAACTTGAAGTTGAAAATACTATTAAAAATATTCGTTTAGTAAAAGCTCAACTTAGCATAGTCGTTTTAAGTACTTGGAATATAAAAAATGAAGATTCAAATATTTCAATTGTTAATGCAAATGAAATTTTGGCTTCGAGACTGATTGACCATTTACCAAATGTTCCTGTAATCGCACAAAATGTTGGGATAGGTGAGGGTGAGATAATGGAAGTTGTAGTTCCATTTGGAAGCTCTTTTGTTTATAAACATCTTAGTGTAATTGAACAGAAAAATTGGCGAATTGTAGCAATTTACAGAAATAGAAAACTAATTATGCCAAATCGTCGTAGAATGATTCAACCTAATGATTTATTGGTTCTAATTGGTAATCCAGATGTTTTAAAGTCTGTTTACAAAGCGATTAAGCGTGAACTTGGACAGTTTCCAGAGCCTTTTGGTTCAAACTTATATTTATATTTGGATATGAATATTTTAAATCATGATACATTGGCTGAGTTTATTAAAAATACAATATATATTTATAAAAAACTTGAGCATAAACTAATCATAAAAATTGTAAATCCAAATAATATAGATTTACTTTGGAAAATTAAAGAATTTGCTTCTGATGATATTGTAGTAGATATTCAATACTATAACATAAACTTAAAAGATAAATTTTTTGATGATATTAAAAATTATCATGTTGGTTTAGTTATTGTAAGCCAAGAGATGTTTAGAGATATAGAGATTAGAAAGAGTTTGTATGAAGCTCATGTACCAGTTTTAAAGATTGCTCAAAAAGATTTTTCAATACTTAAAGATGCAAGTATAATTCTTGGAGATAATAGAGATTTAGAAAAAATTTCTTCTACTATTTTTGATATATCAGAACAAATTGGTTTTAAAATAGAATTGTATAATTATCTAAATGAACATCAAGAAGCAAAAGAGTTAGTAATAGAGCATTATGAAAATCTAGCAACAATTTTTTCAAAAACTATTAAAATTTTAAGAGAAAATGAAAATCCAATAAATACTTTAAAACAAAAAAAAGATTTTATACAAATTTTACCATTTACAAAAAAACTAACACAAAGAAAAATCTACTCTCTTTTATCTTCAGATAGTGAAAAACTATACCATAAACTTGATGATTATCATCAGTTTTTCGTTCCTGTACAAAGTTAATATAAAATACTAAATAATCTCATGTAATTTTAAGAAGTTTAATAGTAAAAGTATGTTAAAAATCATTACTGAAATAAATTATTATTTTTATAGACGTTTAATGTAGAGGATAGGCATTGTTTAGAATGAAATTAAATCTTGTATTATTGTTATTTTTAGTTATTACAGTTACTCAAGCAAGTGAATTAAAAAAAGTATCATTACAACTAAATTGGTTAGATCAGTTTCAATTTGCAGGATATTATGTTGCAAAAGAAAAAGGTTTTTATACAGATCTTGGAATAGATGTAAAAATTAAAAAATTCAAGACAAATATAAATATTGTAAAAGATATTGAAGATTTAAAAACAACATTTGCTATTGGAAGAACATCTATTATTATTGATAAGTCAAAGGATGCAAAAGTTAAGTTACTTTTTGCAGCATTTCAATCATCACCTTTTGTTCTCATTGCAAAAAAAGATTCAGATATAAAAACAATAAAAGATTTTAAAAATAAAAAAATGATGACAACGCAAGATACTGCTCAGATGGCATCACTATACGCCATGATGAATAAATATAATATTTCTAAAGAAGATATTATTGAGAAAAAGCATAGTTTTAATGTAGATAGTTTAATAAATAATGAAACAGATTTAATGGTGGCATATACATCTAATGAACCTTTCTTATTAAAAGAAAAAGGTGTAGATATTACAATCTTTGATCCAAAAGAGAAAGGATTCAATTTTTATGGTGATATAGTTTTTACATCAAATTATCAGGCTCTACATAATTCAGAAGTTGTTAATAATTTTAAAGCAGCATCTATAAAAGGTTGGATATATGCTTTTTCACATATAGATGAAACTGTTAATTTAATATTGAAAAAATATAATGTGCAACAAAAATCAAAAGAAGCTTTATTATTTGAAGCTATGGAGTTAAAAAAATTAGCATTTGATACTAATGGCTACTTTGGAACTATAGATAAATCTAAATTGCAAAGAATTTATGATTTTTATAATATTATGAATTTAGTATCTAAACCAATAAATTTTGATACATTTATTTTTGATCAAAAGAAATATAAGAGAATATTAACAAAGCAAGAAAAAAAATATTTAAAAAATAAAAAAGAAATACAAGTCTGTTATGATAAAACATTTTCGCCTGTAACATATAATCGTAAAGGAAAATTTACTGGAATTTCAAAGGATGTTCTAGATTTTATTTCACAAAAGAATAATATAAAGTTTAAATATATAAAAACAGATAATTGGATGGAACAATTAGAGTATTTAAAAGAGCATAAATGTGATATGACAGCTGTAATAATAACAAAACCAAATTATTATGATTTTTTAAATGTGACAAAATCTTATTTATCTGATCAATTAGTTCTTATTACAAAAATTAATGAACCATACTTTTCATCTTTAGACAGCATAAAAAATAAAACAATAGGACTTAAATATGGGTTTAGTACTTTACACAAATATTTAGAAAATAGATATCCATATATAAATTTTGTAGAGATAAAAGATGGTGAATATGATAGTATTATAGAAAATAAGATTTTTGGTTATATTAATATTTCTTTACAAGCAAATTTAAAAATTGCTCAATATTATAGTAATCAATTAAAAATTATGACAGAAGTCTTACCAAATGAAATTGAGGGTAGTTTTGGTGTAAGAAAAGATGAACAGATGTTAGTTAATATATTGAATAAAATTATAGATAATATAAAAAAATCAAAATTTGATAATATAGTAAAAAACTATTATAATATTAAGGTTGAAAATCATATAAATTGGAAATATATATTTTATATAAGTATAATTTTTATTTTGATTATTATAGTAGGTATAATAATCTTACTAAGAGAAAAGAAATATACAAAACAACTAGAAAAACAAAAAGAACTTTATAATTTAGTATTTGAAAACTCCTCAAGTGGTGTAATGCTAATAGACTTTAAAAAAGGTAAGATTATAGAGTGTAATCAAGTAGTTGTTGAGATGTTAAAATATAATTCTAAAAATGATATTTTAAATATAAATCCATCAAAATTAAGTCCAAAGTTACAACCAGATGGTAAAGATAGTGATAAAAAAGCAAGTAAGATGTTACGCTTAGCTGTAGTAAAAGGTTCAAATAGTTTTGAATGGAAACATATCCGTTCTAATGGTGAAGAATTTTGGTCAGATATAACTCTAACGTCAATTACTATAGATAATAGACAAATTATTCATATTATTTGGAAAGATATTGAAGAAAGAAAAAGAGCAAAACAAGAGCTTGAAGAGTTAAATAAAACACTTGAAGATAGAGTTAGGATTGCTGTAGAAAAAACAAAAGAACAACAAAAACAAATATTGCAACAAAGTCGTTTAGCTCAAATGGGTGAGATGATATCTATGATAGCTCATCAATGGCGACAGCCACTCTCAGCAATATCTGCTGTAAATACTGCTCTTATTATAAAAGTACAATTAGGACAAACTCCTGATTCAGATACTTTAATAAAAGCTACAGACAATATATCTCAATATTTACAGCATTTAACTACAACTATAGATGATTTTAGAGATTTCTTTAAACCAGCAAAAGAAAAACATGATGTTACTTATGATAATGTTTTAGTATCTACATTAAATATTATTGAAG
>Ga0256826_1001356_pt1 | contig 15242 bp, 13 predicted proteins | sample CV79metaG_FD_185975 | JGI IMG/M metagenome (GOLD analysis project Ga0256826, IMG submission 185975) | Hydrothermal vent microbial communities from East Pacific Rise, Pacific Ocean - CV79 | ecosystem: Environmental > Aquatic > Marine > Hydrothermal vents | place: Pacific Ocean: East Pacific Rise...
TATTTTTATTGATAACTCTTCAGATGAATATTATCCGATTATTGTAAATAAAGAGGAATATGAGATACTTAATGAAATGAGTATTGGAACTCTTTCTATTAGAAGAAATAAATAAAAAATCTTAAAGTAAAGGAAAAAAATGTCATTTTTAAAAAGAATAGAAGAGAACAATAACTACAAAGAAACAGATAAAACACCATTTTTAGTAGAGGGTAAAAGAGTTGGTCAGGTTCGTAATGACTACCTAGAGTATGTTTTATCAAATGAGATATTTGTACTAAAGAATGGAGTTATAACTTTGGTAGAGCATTTAAAAACATTTGAAGAGCGTACTAAGGCATTGACACTTTTTGCAAAAAGAGCATTAGAAGATGGTGTAACTAACCGTTTTATGGATGAGAATTATCCTCTACTTGAAAAAGGAAGCTCTAAGCCTTTGGCGTTTATCGACCGAAGTATATCTACACTTTTGGGTTCACTATCTTTTGGGCAACATCTGAATGCTTATGTTATGACCACCGAGGGAATGAAGATGTGGATAGGTCGAAGAGCTTACGATAAACCTCATCATTCAGGAAAACTAGACCACTTGGTTGCTGGTGGGTTACCTTATGATATTACTCCAAGTGATAATCTAAAAAAAGAGTGCTATGAAGAGGCTGGAATGTCAGAAGAGTTAGCCTCACAAGCAAAAACTGTGGGCTTGATTTCCTACAAATATGAATATGACCTAGGAGGAAAAGAGGATGTAATCTACTGCTATGACATTGAGCTAAGTGAAGATTTTGTCCCAAATTGTACTGATGGAGAGGTAGAAGAGTTTTACCTTATGCCCATTGATGAGGTAGCACACATTGTTAAAACAACCAATAAGTTTAAACCCAATTGTAATTTGGTCATTATAGATTTTTTAGTACGTCATGGTTTTCTTATTGAGGAAGATGAAGATTACATCGAGATTGTTCAACGGTTACGGAGTTAAAAAATATTTTAAATATTTCATATATCTACATATAAAACATGAAATAACTCCTATTTTATATATAGATATTTCATCTTTAAAGGCTTAAATAGTATGGTTGGTGGTCAATTATTGCAACACAGTTCCGTAGGGTGCAGTTTTCAACGCACCACAAAATCAAACAGGCATAAAACAGAGTCTCGCCGAAAGGCTTAACTAACTGTCAAGTATTGATATTTGTAAACGCCAATAAAGACTTACAAAGCTATTTAAAGTTAAAATCGTAAACGCCCATATACATTTACAATAGGACAAAAACATGATAACCAAACTAAAAAAATACCAAAACAGACTCTTAAAATCTTTTAATATCACCTACAAACGCTACCTCTACAACGAAATTGATTTTGAGGATAGGATGATAGCCATTTTTGGGGCAAGGGGTGTGGGTAAGACTACGACTCTGTTTCAGTATCTGTTGGAGTTGCAATCTCAAAATAGAGAGGCTCTTTATATCTCGCTTGATTATCCTTTTTTGAGTGGTGTTGATTTGATAGATGTGGTAGAGGAGTTTGTGGATGGGGGTGGGGAGTATCTGCTTTTGGACGAGGTGCATAGATATAATGATTTTAGCTCTTATCTCAAAACTATCTATGATTTGTTTGATATTCATGTGGTCTATACAGGTAGTTCTGCTACCTCTCTGCTCAATGCCAAGAGTGATTTGAGTAGGAGGGTGACGCTCTATAACCTTTATGGATTCTCTTTTAGAGAGTTTTTGGAATTGAAATATAGTGTTGAGCTAAAACCGTTTAGCATTGAGAGGATATTTGAGAATCATATCGCTTTGAGCCAAGAGATTTTAACTCATCAGATTGATATACTTGGAGCATTTCATGAGTACCTAGAGATAGGTTACTACCCATTCTATTTTGACAAACAGACCTCTTATTATCAAAATCTTCTCAATACCATTAACCTAACTATTGATTTAGACCTGACCTCTCTTGGATTAATCGAGCAGAAATATACCTATAAACTCAAAAAACTGCTTGAAGTGGTATGCCAGAGTAGCCCATTTGAGGTCAACTATACCAAGATAGCCTCTAGTGCCGAGATAAGCCGTGTCAAACTCTATGACTATATCTCATTTTTAGCAGATGGGCAGATGTTGTTGCTGATTGATGAACCACTGCGAGGGATTAAAAAGATAAACCGACCTGCTAAAATCTATCTAAATAACACAAACCTACTACACGCCTATTGTCAAAACAGCAAAAAAGGAACTATTAGAGAGACTTTTTTTGCTAATCAAGTTTCACAAAGTAGCAAACTTGCTATCTCTAAACAGGGAGATTTTACGATAGATGATAAATTTAGAGTAGAGATAGGAGGGAAAAATAAGGGATTTCAACAGATAAAAGATATTCCTAACTCTTTTGTAGTGGCTGATGATATAGAGGTTGGGTTTGGAAATAAGATTCCTCTTTGGTTATTTGGGTTTGTGTATTAGGGGACATCTTTGCTAAAAGGCTTAAAAGAGCTTGGATATAATATATTAAAAGAAAAATAGGGAAATAGAAAAAAATGAAAAGGGATAATTACTATAAATATATTGAGAAACAATTACATGTTTTAGCAAATAGAATTACTACTAATGGTAAATTAAATATGTTACATTTGCATCTACATTCTGAAAACTTTTATCTTCATTTTTATAATCTCCTTTATGGTACTAATCTTAAAAATCTTAACGATACATCTCAAAATGTAGAGGCTATAGATTTAATTGACTATGATAAGAAAATCATGATTCAAGTCTCTTCAACTTCTACTAAACAAAAAATTGAATCATCTTTAAAAAAAGATATATTAAAAGAGTATACTAATTATAGATTTAAATTTATTTCAATAGCTAAAGATGCAACTGATTTACGACATAAAACATATGAAAATCCTCATTCAATAACATTTGACCCTAAAGAAGATATTTATGATATTCGCTCTTTTTTAAATAGTATTTCATCGTTAGATATAGATAAACAAAAAAGTATTTATGAGTTTATTCAAAAAGAGTTAGGAGAAGAGAGTAAAAAAAGATTTGATTCTACTATTTTCAAAACAAAATACTTAAATGATTTTAAAACCATCTCCCTACTAATTAACATACAAAAGTCCATAGATGACATCTTTATAAACTTAGCTATTATTAAAGAGAGAGAAGCACAAAAAGAAAAAGAAATTCTTGAAAAAGAAATTTATGATAATAATTGGGAAGCTATACATAAACCAAAAGAACCCATAGCTATAGAAGAACTTATCAATACATCAAAAAAATCTCTTATCTATGGCAAAGCAGGAATAGGCAAGACTACACTTTGTAAATATATCGCTTATAAGTGGGCAAAGGGGGAGATTTATCAGGAGTTTGAGTATGTGATTTATTTACCTCTTAGAAATTGGAAATTAGGAAATGAGCGTTTAAAAGAAGAGATACGAAGAGAATATCGAAGTCAATATAAAAATGAGATAAATTTGGATATAGAAAATAATTCTAAGATACTTTTTTTATTTGATGGTTATGACGAGTTAAAACATGATGCAAAAGAAAGATTTAGAAAAGCAATAAATGATAGTTATCTAATTCACTATATTATAACTACTCGCCCTTATGGGTATCAAAAAAATGATTTCATAGTAAATGAACATTTTGAAACAATTGGTTTTACTGATGAGAATGTAGATAAGTACATAGGTACTTTTTTCAAAGAGAATCATAATAAAGCCAAATCTTTAAAAGCTTTTTTGCAGATTAATATTAGTATTAAGCATATTGGGTATATTCCTTTGATGTTGGAGATGATTTGTTCACAATGGGATGAAAAGGGCTTTAGCAAAACTTTGACTATGACGAAGCTTTATCGCAAAGTAATTGAAGATTTATTATCTGTATATGCAAGAAAAAAAAATTATGAAACTGTTTATAAAAAGAAATACAAATCAGAGATAGAAATTTATTTAGGTTCTATTGCTTTTCGAGCCTTAAAAAAACAAACAATTGTTATTAGTGGTAAAGTTTTAGACAAATCTTTGAAAAAAATTAATACAGATGATGAAGATGATTTTTTAGAACAGAGTATATTTTATGCAGGATTTTTAAAATCAGATAATAATAGTGAAGACCCTTGGAAAAATAATTATCAATTTCCTCATTTGACTTTTCAAGAGTATTTTTCTGCTTTGCATGTTTCTAAACAAAAGAAAAAAAATATAAGAGAACTCATACAAAAGTATAAATTTCATCCTCATATGCAGATGTTTTTTTCTTTTTTGGGTGGGTTAATAAATGAAGAGTGGTTTCTAGATGAGTTAGAAAGTAAGCCTATAGATATTATTGATGTTTATATACCAAATTTAGTATTTATTTGTATTTCAGAAATAGATAAAAATAAACTTCATAACAAAAAAGAGAGATTGCTTAATGATTACATTAAATTATTATCGACTGTAGATTCTAGCGATTTTGAGAAGAAAAATAAGATTATAAATAGTGTACTTTTAATAGAACACTTTATTGATATTAAATTTATTGATAAACTTATTGATGAAATTCCTTCAAATATCTTTTCTAGTGTTTTAATAACTTTAGGAAAAAGAAATAAGGATGTTGCATATAAAATTCTTGAAATTGTAGAAAATAATCAAATAAAAAATGATAGTCTGTCTTCATATTTAATATCATCCTTAACGTCTTTAGGCATTAATACAGATGATTTTATTGATAGGCTTTTGCAATTAAGTAGTAGAAAATATGATTATTATACAGGAGAAAATAGTTATTTACTTATAGCTAAAAGTTTGAATAGATTAAATCGTAGGGATGATGGATTTGTAGATAAGTTAATCATGTTTGTAATTAAAGAAAATATAAATAATCATGTTAAGTTTTCACTCATTCAATCATTATGGTCTATAGGAAGAATAGACGATATCTTTCAGAAAAAAATCATTCAAATATTATTAAGTAATAACATTGAGTTCTATTCATGTTCAAATTATGAAGAAGATTATAGAGGGTTTCTTGCTAGAAGGTTAGCTTTATTAAAAAATATGAAATATGAAAATATTTTAATTCATATTGCTTCTGAACCATTTATCTTGAAAATAAATCGTCTAGAAATTCTTATTACTTTAATATCGAACGGTAATATGGTTTTAGTAGATATATTTTTAGAAGAATTAAAGAGACGATATTTTGAGGTTAATCTTATGATAATAAGAGAACCCAAATTGCTAGTTAAAAGCTAAATCACGAAGAGAAGAATGAAGCTTAAAAAACCTATCAATACTATAAGCTAAAATAAATAATTTGAGTTTCACTAAAAAGCCACCAATCGAGGTAGCTTTAATAACTTTACCAAATTTAGCAGTAATAACAGAGAAGGCAGTCTCAACTCCTTTCCTAATTTTACGTTTAACTTTATGTAAAGGGTCTTGCTTCATATTTTTACGTTTTAAAGCAGAAAATTCAATCCCTAATTGAGCTAAAAAATCTTCTAAGTTTCCCGAAATATAGCCTTTGTCTCCAATAACAATTGAACCTTCAGGTATAGTTGGAATCACTTCATAAGATGCTTTTACATCATGTACTTTACCTTCTGAAATATAGACAGAAACAGGCTCTTGATTTGTGGTTACAACCATATGAACTTTAAATCCATAAAAATATTTTTTCTTTGATGCGTTATAACCTTTCAGAGAACTATCTCTCAATAATCTTGACCTTTTCTCCCTTTGAATTTGACATATCTCTACTGGAAATGAATCTACTGAATAGATTTGTGAACCATTTATCTTCATAAATATTTGACTTAAAAAGTAAAATAGCTCTTCAATCACACTTTCTAATTTATTCAACCTTCTAACAAATCTTGAATATTCAATTTTTGTTACAAGATTCATACCCATTCCATAATAGTGAGCTTTTTTATAATTCCCATTAAAGTCACTTACTGCTAAATAGCCTAAAAATAGTACTTCACTATCACTTATCTCCGATAATTTATGCTCTTTTTTGCTACTTTTACTCTTTATAAACTCTTCTATTAAGCAGTATATTGTTATCATTCTTTGTTCCATAATCTCGCTTCTCAGGGCTTTTTATGGAACTCTACTATTTTTCTTCTTTCATTTCTTTTTTATTAGCAATTTGGGTTAAGAGAATATATTTTAATATTATTAAAATATAAAAAAAATTTATATGACAAGTTAATATCTATTGTCAATAATAATTTGGTAGATTATAATATAAGAGAATATATAGCTCAGTCTTTAGCCCCCTGTATAGATAAAAACCAAAATCTCTTAGATAAACTTATTGTTGTTATGAAAAATGAAAAAGATGAAAAAATGAAAATTGCTTTTTCTCTTTCATTGGTTAATATCCAAAAAAATGATTGGCGAATAAGAAAATTATTTATAGAAATAATGTTTAATGAAAAAGAAGCACCAAGGTTTAGGAAAAATATTATAGAAGAATTAATCTTTTTGGGACAAAAAAATAAAAAAATACAGTGTATTTTCCTTAAAGTATTGTTATCAAAAAATATATCTAAAAATGTACAAAATATAATTTCAACTTCATTAGGTACATATGATAAATATATACCTCTGTGTTTAAAATTGTTAATGAACAAATCAATTAATATAGATATAAAAAATAATATTAGAAAATCATTTTTGGGTTATAATAGTGGGATAAATGATTTTTTTGACTTACTCTTAAATATTTTAAAAAATAAAAATATAGATACTTTTTTAAGAAAAGATATTTTGAAGTATTTTAAATCATTAAATAGGCAACTTGATAAAGTAAGTGATATATTAATTAAAGAACGAAATTATTTAAAATCGAAATCTCTTCGTATCAATGATGACATTAAAGGTACATTTATTCAATTATTGTTGGATTTAGAAGATAATAATATTATAGATGGGCTTATTAAAATTTTAATCAAAGATGATAGAAAGTTTTTATCTGAACAAACTATTTTCAATAAAATTGTATTGGAGAAAGATTTATATAATAGCTTTCAGTTTTCTCAAGAAAAAAGAGCTAAAAAGCTTATTTATGAATTAAATATAGGTAAATTTAATAGAGATAATGTAGTTGCTAAGTTGATTGAAATTGTAGATGAAAACAATATAAGAATAGAGGACAGGGATATATCCTCTATTAAAGCTCAAATAATAAAAGTTTTAATTTATATTAGAAAAGAAAATTCAGTTCAATTAATACAAATGGTTAAAAACTACAATATTGATTACACTAAAAACAACAAGGATAGTCTTCTTAAGGCAATATTAGAATTTCATGAAGAAGATTTAGTTGACAAACTTATTTCGATAATAAAAGAAAAAAATACTCATGCTACTTACGAGATATTAAAGACAATTTCTAGTTATTCCAAAAAACAATTTTATATTTTTAATGAACTTAAGTCCATTGAATATTTTTATCCAAGATTATGTCAATTGATGAATTTAAGTACATTATTTAAAGTCTATGATAGTGAAAATGGTTCAAGTGATATTTTGAACTATATTATTCAAAATGCAAATTTTAATAGAAGACCTATATATTTAATAGAGAATAAACTTTGTACTATAGAGAATGGAAAACCGATAACTAGTAAAAGAGAGGTAGATAAAGATATATTGAATGTATTTCCTAAAGTTCAATAAGCAATGAATTCTTAAATACTATTCTACCCCAAGAGTGGAAAGTTAAGTGCTTATTGTGTGGAGACGCAAGATGTAGTCTCTGTAGGGTAAACTCCAAAAAACAAAAAAAAGGACAACCATGAAAAAAGCTTTAAAAATTCTTCTTTACAGTAGCATTATTTTGTTTATTATTTTTCTTTTTGTGTCACAAGAACCCACGAAACAAGATGAGGTTACTAAGGTTGTAAGTAAAAAAATAGAAAAAATTCAAGAGATTCCAAAAGAGATAAATCAACAACCAATAATAAATACAGGAGATGATCAAAATATAACCGTTGTAGATGAGGGAGCAGAAACCGAGGATAATGTGACTATCAATGTAGGATATTGGGTGTTGGAGAGGGTTGAGGTCAATAATGAATCTATAGAGTATGAGTACAATAAAGATAAGAAGATAATTAAAAAAATGATTGATTCTAATCATGATGGTAAAGTTGATACGGTTTACTATTATGATAGTAAAGGAAGAGAGCTAATAAATACTTATAAAAATGAAGTGATGGAGAAAAAAACTTTGCATAAATATAGTGATGATGGTAAAGTAAAAGAGTTAGATGTTATTTATTCTTCTTCTGGAGAGGTGTATCGTGCTAGAAAAACAATCTATAATGAACGGGGGGATATTGCAAAAGAGATAGTAGAGCTAGAAGGGTTAACAGAGGCAAATTTATATGAAATAGAGTATCACTATAATGATGCAAATCAACCTCTTGATGTAGTGGTTGTTAGTAAAGATAAAAGATATATAGCCCAAAAATATCAGTATAAAGATGAAAAGTTGGTATCTAAAAGGTTTCTTGATAATCAAGGACAGATAAGTTCTGGAATAAACTATATTTATGAAGATGAAGTCTTAAAAGAGGTTCAAGATTTTGGAGAGTTTTGGGATAATAGTAAATTTTATAATGCAAAAGGTTTACTAACAGAAGAGACTGTTGGATATGGGGATAGAATTAAATATATTTATGATGAAGAAAATCGGCTAATTGTAGAAAAAAGAGAGGCGAAAGAGAAGTATTTTTTTTACAATGAAGATGGAGAGAAAATTCAAGAAGACCACTATGAAAAAGATATTAATGGAGAGTTTGAAAAAGTATCTTATACCCTTTTTAATAAAGAGAAAACTCAAAAAATATCATTGGTTGATGATAGTGTAGAGATAACCTATATTGAAAATTTTCATTCTGGACAAATTGTTATTCATGATAGAAGAGATGTTTACGATAGGTATGGAAACCTTATTGAAATTTGGGATGATGCAACGGGTAAACTTATTGAAAAGAGGTTTTATCGGTTTGTGGTAGCTAATATTAAGTAAAAGAGAGGTAGATGAATAAAAAAATAAAGGAGTTAAAATGCAACTTATTATCCAAACCCTAGCCCCCTTAATGTTTTTGGTTCTTTTAGGCTTTATTCTAAAGAAAACCATTGCCGATGACTCATGGACAGCTGTTTTAAACAAGTTGGCTATCTATCTGCTCTTTCCTGCTCTGATTTTTTCGGGGATGATAAAGGTTAAACTAGAGACCATTGATGATTTTTCTTTTATCTATGGGAACTTTATACTCTTGGTTTTGATTATCTTTACGCTCTATTTTGGGTTAAAACTTATGGGCTTTAAAAAGAGCATTGTTAACACCTATGTTATCTCGGTTTTTTTTGGAAATGTGGGCTATTTGGGGTTTCCTATTTTAAGTTCGCTTATTCCTAACTCTGAAGGGTTGGTTAGCATACATGTGGCTCTTTATACACTGATACTCTTTACCTTTGGTGTGGGGGTTTTAGAGTTTTCGGTACATAAAAAGTTAAGCCCTAGGATTTTTGTTGATGCCTTAAAAAATCCTCTTCTTTTGGCTGTGCTATTTTCGGTTTTTCTTTTGGCTACAGATATTAAACTGCCTTTTATTGTTCTGAAAACAGTTGATTTGTTGGCAGGTGGTGCAACGCCGATTATTCTTATATCGTTGGGTATCTTTTTGGCAAGGGAGTTGCCCAAAGTGCATTATGAACATGTAGTAGGGTTGGTTGGTCTAAAGCTTTTTATTGTTCCTTTGGTTTTTCTGCTCTATTTCTATATGGCAGGAGAGAGCAGGGTATTAGCCATTTCGGTTTTAGAGTCAGGAATGCCAATGGCAATTACACCATTTATATTGGCAGAACTCTATCCGATGGAGCGTGAGATTATTGCTATTGGGATTGTGGTCTCTTGTCTTTTGTCTGTTTTTACTCTGCCACTGCTTATGGTTTTGGTGGGATTGGTCTAAAAATATTAGGCTAAAATACAAACTTATAATTATAGAAGGATTTTATGGTGAAAAAGATATTATTAATTATCTTGGTTTTCTTTATAGGGATTTATTTTTTGTTAACCAGTTACTTCCCCGAGGTAGAGATTAACAAGTATGACTCTGTTGAGACAGCAAAAGAGCAACAGGCGATTGAAAAGGGTTGGATTCCTAAAAATCTTCCTCCTTCTGCTTATGATATTGTGGAGACACATGATTTGGATAGCAATACTATTTTGGGAAAATTTTCTTATAAAGAGGTGGATGAAACAAATTTTTTAGCAGGGTTAAAAGAGATAAATGGAACATATAGAAGAGAAGATTTTCTTTTTCAAGTTGATAAAAAGTTAAATTTGGTGAATTTTAGAAATTTGATTAAGAAGTAGTATGGGCTTTAAAGCCCATAAGAGATTAAGTTAGTTTAATCGACAAAACTAGCTAAATCATTTTTTACAGAGAGAATATCAATATATTGTTGAATATCCTCTTCTGAAATATTGAATGCCTCTACAAACGAGAAGAATAGCTCTTGCTCTTCCTCTTCGGCACTTCCATCGGCTAAAAGAATGTCAATTAAGTTTGCTAAAACTGTAAATTTCTGATCTTCAGTTAATTTTTCGTTAGCCTCTTTTTGGAATGCCTCTAGACCCTGTTTTTTAGAGTATTTTTGAGATAGAGAGATTAGCTCCTCAGCATCTCCTATCGCATATAATTTTACTGCTAGGTAGTTCATCTCTTCATCAGAAACCTCTCCATCTACAGCCATCATATATATCATACTTGTTGCTAAAGCGATTGCAGGTGTTAGTTCGGTATTAGATGAAAATTTACTAAAAAAGCCCATTTAATTTTCCTTATATTATATTTTGTGAGGGCGAAGTATAACAGATTTTTCGGGCTTTATAGAGCTTTTTCCCTTTAAAATATTTTTGTTTTACTATTCTAGATATTTTTGATACAAATCAGCTCTTTGGCTAAAGTAAAATTTTAAAACAAGCACCATCTTTTCTGTTATACGCTTCGATTTTACCACCCATTTTTTGTTCTATAATAAGACGTGTAATATAGAGTCCTGCTCCTGAACCACCACTCTCTAGATTTCCTGAAATAAAAGGTTCAAAAATATTGGGAAGAATATCAGCAGAGATTCCACCTCCATTGTCACAAAAAAGAATTGCTATTTTGTCATCTTTTTGGGCAAGTATAATATGAATCTTTCGTTTAATACCCTCTCGTTTACTTAGTGCATCTCGGGCATTATTAAGGATATTTAATATAGATTGAGAGAATTCATTAGGAGAACCTATTGCGAAAAAATCTCCTTCATTTCCTTCTATAACAACTTCGATATGGTGGTAGTTTAATGAGGCTAAAACAATATTGATGGCATGTTTTAGATAGTAGACCAAATCAAAAGATTGTTTTTTCTGTTGAGGTGAAAAAAATAGACGAAAGTCATCAATGGTTTCAGACATATAGGTAATCATCTCATTTCCCTGTTTCACCTTGTTCTCAAGGTAGCTCTTATTAAACTCTCCAAATAAATAGGCAGATTCTAAATTCATAAATATTCCACCCAGTTGTGCAAGGGGTTGTCTCCATTGATGGGCAATGTGTCCGACCATTTCACCCATAGATGCCATTCTTGATTGTTGCATCATAAGGTACTCATTTTCTCGTCTTAGTTGGCTCTCTTGGTCTATTTCATTTTGGAGTTTCTGTTTTATTGTCTCATGTTGCGTGATGTCTTGGATAATTAATTTAATATAGGCACTATTTATATTATGAGAGATTGTTCCTGAAAATTCAAAACTTTTTTCATTAAATGAAACCATCTCTTTTTCAACTGAACCATCTTTTTTAATTTGAATATATAGTTTGTTCCATACCTCTTTACCCATAAGCTTTTGTGGAGATTTCTCTAAAAACTCTTTTCCAAAAATCTGCTTGGCTTGTTGATTCATCCAGTGTATTTTTTGGTTAGAGTTAAGGTCGAAAATCTCAATGATAGCTTGTGGAAGAAGATTCATAATCTCTTTTGCATGTCGTAATTTAATCTCTAACATATGGGCAACATTGCCTTTTATATGGTGAAAAATATCTCTGTTTGTTAGGACTGTACGCATTTTATTGTCGTGGCTTTTTACCAATACTCTACGAATACTGTTACGCTTCATCTTCTCTATGACATCAATTACTGCATCATTTTCACAAACACATAAGAGAGGTTTAGACATAAGCTTTTGTACATTTTGATAAATATCAATATGTTTTTGTTGTGCAGAGAGAATGTCTCGTTCTGTAATAATGCCAATAGGTCTATCATATTTATCTCGAACAATAACCGAACCAATATGTTTTGTATACATTAATATTGATGCTTCCTGAATGGTGCTATTGTCTGAAGTTGTGACAACTTTTGCATCTAATGATAGTAGGTCTTTTACTTTCAAATCAACCTTATAGACATCCTCTTCTACAAAATTAAAGAGATTCTCTTGAAGTATTACCCCACAAAACTGTTGATTGTTATCTACCATAATTAATCTACGGATATTGTTGCTAACTATTAAATCAAATGCAGACTCAATTGGAGCATTTTTATGAATTGTAATGAGTGTGGTTTTGGCTACACTTATGACAGGTAAATTTAAATTACGTTTTAATGCAATTGTTTTTATTAATAGACTCTCTGTTACGATTCCTACGGGTTTTTTATCTTTAAGTAAAACAGTTGTTCCTGTACCATTTTTTAACATACATTCCATGGTCTCATTGATTGTTGCATTGCTGTTTAGTGTAAAATTTTCTGTTTTGGCAATGGATAAAAGGGTTCTCATAATTCCTCTTTTTGATATAATCGATAACCAATACCACTAATATTTTCAATAATTTTATTGTGGGTTTTTTTTCTTAGGTTGCGTATTTGTGAACGAATAGCATCTCGGCTCATGGTGGTCTCTTGCCATATATTATACTCCAATATATCATAGGCAATAATCTCTGAAGAGTGAGCAATAAAATACTCTAAGAGTTGCATCTCTTTAGGTCTAAGAGATAGCTCTTGTTTATTTTTTCTTAAAATTCTTTGTCTCTTATTGTATGTAAACTCCATACCTAAATCTACCAACTGCTCTCGATTATAGATTAAAGCATACTCATCAGAAGCTTTCTCTAATGCCTCTAAAAGTGTTTGACCTGTTAGAGGTTTGATTAAATATCTGGTTAGTTCTAACTCTATGGCAGTGAGAAGAAACTCTTTGTCTGTATAGGCTGTTGAGATAATAATTCGTACATCATGATGCTCTTTTCGAATGGCTTCTGCAAAGCTTAATCCATTCTCTCCAGGAAGGTTAATATCAACCAACATAATATCAGGCTTTTTTCTCTTAAATTGAATCATCGCCTCTTCGGCAGATGAGGTCTCTTGAACAGAGGTAAAATATCGTTTTAAAAATTCATAAATTTGGCTACGGACTTCTATGTCATCTTCAACATAAAGAAGGTGTAGGGGGTGTAATTTCTCTAATAGAGAGTGGTGATTCATAGTGGTTTTATTCTCTTTTTTTAGAATATTATACACTTTTGTTTTTAAAATTTTTTGACTAAGAAGAGTATTGTATTGGTTCTTTGTTTATCAAATAGCCTTTTAATGGGCTATTTGATTATTAAAAATTACCAATAAAAAGTAATAAAAGAGGAGGCTTTTTCTCCAATGTTTTTATACTTATCTGTACCATTAGCATTTGATACAGTGATTTTTTAGCAGTTATTTAACTTCGTACTGCTCTCGACCCATTTGGTATAGGTCATTTCCTTTTGTATCGTTTACAACGGTTACTGGGAAATCTTCTACTGTAATTTTTCTTACAGCTTCTGGTCCTAACTCTGGGTAAGCGATAACTTCGGCTGAACGAATCTGTTTACCAAGTAAAGCTCCTGCTCCACCTGTTGCTCCAAAGTAGATACCTTTGTATTTTACACACGCATCTTTTACCTCTTGGTTTCTGTTTCCTTTTCCTATCATCCCTTTTGAACCATTTTTAAGCATGGTTGGAGAGAATGAATCCATTCGGTATGATGTTGTAGGTCCTGCACTTCCGATTGGATCACCTGGTTTTGGTGGAGTTGGTCCAACAAAGTATATGATAGAACCCTCTAAATCAAATGGAAGCTCTTCGCCCTTTTCAATAAGTGCTACAAGTCTGCTGTGTGCAGCGTCACGTGCTGTATAGATTGTACCATTTAAAAGAACGGTATCTCCTGCTACAAGTTTTTCTGTATCTTCGGCTGTTAGTGGTGTGGTTAGTGAATAAGTTGCCATGATTTCCCCTTATATAGTAATATGTGTATGTCTAGATGAGTGACACTGAACGTTTACAGATACTGGAAGTGAAGCGATATGACATGGATTGGCTTCGATATGAACAGCCAAAGCAGTCTTTGTTCCACCCATTCCCATTGCACCAATTCCAAGGTTATTAATCTCGGTTAACATTCGCTCTTCTAGCTCTGCCATCTCTGGGTCTGGATTTGTTGTCTCAAGGTCTCTAAAGAGAGCATGTTTAGAGCTAATACACGCTTTTTCAAATGTACCACCAATACCAACACCAACTGTAATAGGAGGACAAGGGTTTCCACCTGCATCAGAGATAACCTCTTTTACATAGGCAACAATTCCATCTTTTCCAGCAGCTGGTGGAAATACTCTTGCTCGGCTTACATTTTCTGAACCACCACCTTTTGCAGCGTACTCAATATCAATCTTATCTCCTGCTACAATATCAAAGTGAATAATTGCTGGTAAGTTGTACCCAACTTTATCTTTTAGGTTCAGACGGCTAAATGGTTCACAAGTAGAAGCTCTTAGGTAACCCTCTGTATACCCTTGTTCAGTACCCTTATTAATGGCATCTCTTAAGAGACCTCCTTTAATACGTACCTCTTCACCTACATTTACAAAGAAAACAGCCAATCCTGTATCTTGACAGAGTGGTCTTTTTTCAGTTTTTGCAATGGTTGCATTCTCAAGAAGTTGTCTAATAACCTCTTTACTTACTGGCGACTTCTCTTCTTCCATCGCCTTTTCTAGTGCATCATAAGTATCTTGTGGTAAATCTGTACCACAGTGCATAATCATATCTTTAACGGCTTTAACAACAACGTCAAATTCAATTTCTCTCATTAAAAGCTCCTATTTAGAATTAATAGGA